>Ga0181535_10002194_pt1 | contig 24254 bp, 14 predicted proteins | sample PEATcosm2014_Bin_44_FD_119774 | JGI IMG/M metagenome (GOLD analysis project Ga0181535, IMG submission 119774) | Peatland microbial communities from MTU Mesocosm Facility, Houghton, MI, USA - PEATcosm2014_Bin17_30_metaG | ecosystem: Environmental > Terrestrial > Soil > Wetlands > Peat | place...
CCTGCGGCTTCCTCCAGATTCCGCCTCGCGACGGACACCCTTGCCGTTCAGCTAACACTTCCCCTTGCCGGGTGTGTAGAGGACTTTCACCTCCAAGTAAGTGCGCCCTGCCGGGCGCACGCAAATAAGAGGCCGCAATGCGATGAGCATTGCGGCCTTTCGTTCCTACTCGACCCTGAATCGCTGAAGTCAGCTGATCCGTGATAACTGGTCTTCTGCTTAAAGCGAGAAGATCACGTTCACAGTTGTCTCCACGGTCACGGGTTCGTTGTTGAGCATGTAAGGCTTGTAGCGCCAGGTGCGGACGGCATCCAGAGCGGCCTGCCGCAGCATGTCCGGCCCGCTAACCACATGCAAGCCTTCGATCGCTCCCGACTTTGAAATGGTGGCTTGCAACACCACCGTTCCACTCACGCGGGCTGTCCTGGCAATCTGCGGATAGGTCGGCGGCGTTCTCGAAATCAGAAGCCCCACTGCCACCCCGGCCGATACATTGATCGTCTTCGGTGCATCGACCTTCACCTTCGGACGACCCTGTCCACCAAATACGCCGGCCGCCGTGTTGCTGGCGTTGCCGCCAAGCCCGTCTGCTGCGATTGGACCGAATTCTCCTGATGGCGGTGCGTCCTTATCCGCTGCCATCCTGGCAGAAGTCGGAATCAGCGAGGGCGCGGCCAGTTGCTTGTTCATCATGTCTGACTGCACCGCTGCGGTCTGAACCGGGGCCGGCGCTGCCGTGGTCTGTTGCGCCCCGGGCTGCGTTGGCTGCGTCTGACCCTTGGTCGCGAGCTGAGTCATTGGTGAAGGCTTTTGCTGCGAATTCACCGGTTGTATGTTGGTTACAGGCGCGCTGGCGGTTGTCGTCGGTTGCGATACCACAACTGACTGCTTCGCAACAGCGGTTTTGCCCATGACCCTGGGGTAAATCTGCGCAATCAAGATGGGAAGCAGTACAAGTGAGCCGACGCTGAACGCAATCAACATCACCTTATTCTTCATCTTGTTTGCAATCGTGCTGGCCGGCTTGGTTTCGATCCTGCGTGGTGCGCCAGCGCTCTTGCCGGTCGAACGAAGCGGTTGGAAAACAGAATCCGCATCCCCATAAGCGGTTGCCGCGTTCAACGACGGCCTGTAGCGCATTCTGTCGACGGCAGGCGAAGGGGAGGCCACCGATCGAGCTTTCACCGGCTGCGATGGCGGCTCTGGTGCAGCACCGGAGTCACGGACAGCCTCGAACCCGTTGGACGTCTCAGGCGGCGTTGACGGGGTCTCTTCCCCGTTATCCCATTCGCTGAAATCTGCGGGAAGTGTGTCTGGTGCTGTCTGAACTATTTCTGCTGGAGATGCCATTGGCCATCCTCTCGTTTCTCATACGTAGCGCCCTTGTATGTGCGCGTCTCAAGTTCGCCCTTCTGGTTGGAGTTGTTGTTGCTTTGCGAAGCCTCCCACTTTCCGTCCGAGAAATCCGCGTCGCCTGAGTTGTCTGAGTGGTCTGATACCGCGTAAGACGCTTGCGTGGCCGCTGCCAGAAGCGACTCGATGTCAGGCAACTCCTCAACCACAAGCTCCACCGTGGCTTGTGCCGGTGCGTACTTCGAGCTGTCTGTTGGCGCAAATGTAACGGTGAGGCAATGCTTCCCTGGCGTGAGCACATCCCCCGCCGCAGGAAAATATGCAAGTGTTCCAGGAGCCGATGCCTTCGCGTTGTGTTGCGCGGAGCCTAGCGGCGTCCCGTAGGGTATGGCCGAAGGAGTCTGCCAGTTGATCGATGCGTGCGCAATCTTGGTCACATTCAGTGACACTGTGGCCTGCGCCGATGTGTAGTTCAATTCGTCAAACGGCGTGAAAGTCACCGTCAGTGTGTGCGTGCCGGTCGCAAGAACTTCGCCCGCAACGGGGCTATAAACCAGGGTGCCTGGAGCAGACGCGCTTGCATTCAATTGAGAAGCGTCCAACGCCGTACCCTCTGGAATCGAGGCTGGCGTCGGCCATGAAATCGTTGCCTTGGCCTTTGCCACTGTCAGTGACACGGCGGCATACGCCTTGGTGTAGTTGGTTTCGTCTGACGGGGTAAACGTCGCAGTCGGCGTGTGCGTTCCCGCTGTCAGCATCGCCCCTTCAGATGGAGTGAATGAGAATGACCCCGGTACCGATGCCGTCGCTTCCAGTTGCGCCCCGCTCAGCGGAGTCCCGTAGGTGATGGGCGTGGGCGTCGACCACGAAATCGTCGGCGTCGCTGCCACCACGGTCAGTGACACTTCAGCATGAGCCGTGGAGTAGCCGGTGATATCCGTCGGTGTGAAAGTTACTGAAATCGAGTGCCGGCCGGCCATCAAAACTTCGCCATGTCCCGGCGTATAGGCGAACGATCCTGGAACCGATGCCGAAGCATTGAGCTGGCTGTTGCCCAGCGGTGTGCCGCAGGTGATCTGTGCGGGCACTTGCCATTGAATGGTTGGCTTCGCAGTTGCGACTGTTACCGAAACCTCGGCTTCAGCCGTGGTGTAGCTCGCGCTGTCAGTCGGTGTAAATGTTACTGAGAGGGTGTGCTTTCCAGATGCCAGCACGTTGCCCTCGGCAGGCGTGTAAACGTATGTTCCCGGAACTGACGCCTCAGCATTCAGCTGCGCACTGCTCAGCGCACTGCCGCTCGTCATTCCGCGAGGCGCGGCCCACTTGATCGTCGGCGATGCCTTGGTTACTGTGATCTGCACCGCGGCTTGTGCCGGGCTATCTCCCGCAGCATCATCTGGAGTGAACGTCACCCACACCGTGTGTGTTCCGACAGGCAGAACATAGCCTGCACTCGGGGTATACACAAAACTTCCAGGAACCGATGCTTCCGCATCCAGCTGCGTAGAGCTAAGAGGCGTGCCGCAGGGAATTGGAGCCGGTACCGGCCATGCGATGGTCGGAGCTGCCTTGGGAGCTGCCGGTGCCGCCGATTCTGTAGGTGTAACTTTTTCTGTAATGTTTCTGGTCAAGTTCCGCAGGCTGAATCCCGACTTCTTTTCGGGAGCCGCCGGCAGCCCGCAAGCAGCGCGAGCCATCTGCTGGATTTGCTTGGCAATCGGTGAGTCTGATGCGGAAAGCGGCGCGGTGGAATTCTGCATCTGGCGCGCGGCAGAGTAATCGTCTGGAATCTTCCACTGGGCGGACCGGGTCAGAGCCTTGGTGATGTGCTCTTCCGTCACGCCAAGCGAGCGCGGCTCATATCGATTGATGACAACTTCAAGCTTTTGACGACCGTCGCCGAAGAACTGGGTGATCAGGCGATTCGAGTTGCGCAGCTCTGAAACGCCGGCCTGGGTCACCAGGTAGATCGACGCTGCGTCCCTGAACAGGGCCGTTCCCATCAGGTCAAGCCGCGAACCCACATCCACAACCACGTTTTCAAATTCCGACCGCGCAATGGCCATCAGCTTGTCGATGGCCTCGTTGGAGGCTTGCACCTTTGGCACCTTGCTCGGCGCCGCAAGAACAAACAAGCCTGAACGATGTTTCACCAGCAGCTTCGAAAAGAAGCTCGCATCCAGCCGGCCGATATCCAAAAGCGCGTTGTCCGTCGAATACTCCGCAACGATGCCCAGGTTCAGCGCGGCGTCGCCCATTGGCAATCCAAGGTCGACCAGCAACGTGCTCTGGCTGGACTCCTGCGCTAAAGCAACGGCGAAATTGCAGGCGACCGTGGTGACGCCCGAGCCGCCCTTGGCGCCCAGAAATACCAGCATCCTGCCATGCGCCTTTTTCGCGGGTCTGCCCGTCGAATGCAGTGTTGACGCCGCTCGCACCAGCGCTTCGGCCATCGTGTCCTGCTCAAAGGGCAAGGTCAAAAACTCGCGCGCTCCGGCGCGCATGCAGCGGACAACCAAGTCCCGGTCTGCTCGTTCTGAATACACCATCACCGTCGCCGTGTCTTTGGCGCAGATGCTCTCTACCAGTTCGAGGGCGTATTCAGGATTACTGTCAAGGTCGATGATGATGATGTCGTGGCTCTGCTCCAACAACCGCGGAACGTCGTCAAGCGCGGGAGGATAAGTCGAGAACTCCTCTACCTCGTTGCCGTTGCAGCCGGCAAGCGCGCTGGCTACGGCGCTTCGCCGATCCGTGTCCGGGCCGATTAACGCAATCGACAATTGGTCTGCGCCAAGCGTGTCGGCGTACTGTGAATCGAAATACTCTGAAGAGAAAGAATTCACAGACGCGCCGCTTCCCTTTAATTCAGACTCTGCCTGGTGGTTTTGAAGTTCGTATATCGAGTGCGAGTTGGACATCACGTGTGCTCCGATCCTTAACGGGAAAATGGAGAAACCAATGTTTCAGATTTCAAGGCTGCAGTGTTCAGAATCGTGCGATCAAGCGGATTTGCATATACCCACTTCGTCTCACACTGGTTACGAAAATACGTCATACTAGCCATAGCGAAAGCGACAAAAGGTCACCACAAACAGACGGGTGGCTACCTCAGGCTCCTTTCCCCTGGTTCGGGGACGTGCATTCCTTGAGCAACAGCCAAACCTTTCATTTACAAAAGCTTGTGTGAAGCCACCTTCGACGAAAAGGTAAGGCTGTGACCTTTACGAATCGCAGAAACGCACCGTCTGTGTCCATAACACATTCGTGCTACCGTTATCGGCAGAACCAGAAATAGTTTGAATTCTGTTGGTTAGGAGTACACCGGCCGTGCGCCTTTCCCGCCAGTTGTACACTCCGTTTATGTCATCAATTTGGGCCGTTTTCGGTACTGAAATTCGCCTGATTTGAGCCTGTAGCGCCATTCCATTTTTCTGCGCGTCCAGCCCCGCGACCTCCGCCCACTCCCCTCTTTTTCTTCTTCAAATTTGCCGGATAATTCCACCAACCGGCGAACAATCGTTCTAGCGTGCGAACAATAAAGGTGCCAGTGTCCGAGGGGCAACTGCCTCCAGCCCCGGATCCGACGCTCTCAACTGGAAAAGAACCCCTACCCCTGCTTCTGGCAGTAATGCAATGAAAACAAATACGTTATGTCAACATACTGACGAATAATAAACGGAACTTCCTGCAAGACTGACCCGAAAATGCGACAGAATCGCCCGGAAAGCACCGATCGGCCACCTCCATTGCAAATCCTGCGTCTCAAATCGCTTGCCGTCTTTCTGCGAGAATGGACTCGTATGCTTTCGTTGCAAAACGCCGGTAAGCGGTTTGGCCCGCGCGTCCTGTTCCTTGAGGCCAACTGGCTCATCAGGGCACGCGAAAAAACCGCACTTGTGGGTGCCAATGGAACCGGTAAGTCAACTCTAATGAAAGCCTTGGCGGGGAAGGAGACCCTCGACTACGGGTCCCTGCAACAGACCCGCGGCATGAGCATCGGCTACCTTCCCCAGGAAGGCCTTCGCTTGGCCGGACGAACGGTCTTTGAAGAATGCCTCACTGTCTTTGATGAACTGCGGGAGATGGAGAAGGAGATTGAGCACCTCGCCGGGCAGCTTGCCGTCCTCGATCACACCGGAGCCGAATATGAATCCGCAGCCGAGCGCTTCTCAATGCTGCAGGAGCGCTTTCATGCCCTCGACGGATACGCGCTCGACGCCCAGGTCGGCGGAGTGCTCACCGGCCTCGGATTCGGCAAGCAGGATTGGGCGCGCCAGACAGATGAATTCAGCGGTGGCTGGCAGATGCGCATCGCCCTGGCCAAGCTCCTGCTCGCCAAGCCGAACCTTTTGCTGCTCGACGAACCCACCAACCACCTAGATCTTGAAACCCGCAACTGGCTTGAAGACTATCTCCACACTTACCCCTTCGGGTACATACTCATCTCCCACGACCGCTACTTTCTCGACGTCACCATCGATCGCACCGTTGAGATCTGGAACAAACGGCTCAATATCTACCAGGGCAACTACACCAAGTACCTTTCTCAGAAAGACGAGCGGCGGACTCAATTAGAGTCGGCATACCGCAACCAGCGCATTGAGATCGAGCACCTAGAAGCCTTCATCAATCGCTTTCGCGCCCAGGCCACCAAAGCCAAGCAAGTGCAATCGCGCATCAAGGAACTGGAAAAAATCGAGCGCATTGAGATTCCAGAAGAAGAGCCAGTCATTCATTTCAAGTTTCCCCAGCCGCCGCCATCGGGACGTACCGTGGTAACCGCTGAGGGACTCGCGAAGAGCTACGGCGCCAAAGAAGTGCTCAACAATGTCGATTTCACCATCGAACGCGGTGACCGGGTGGCACTGGTGGGCGTCAATGGCGCCGGCAAGTCCACGCTGATCCGGCTGCTCACTGGCGATGAAACACCTTCGGCAGGCTCGGTCCGCCCAGGCCACAACGTCATCAGCGAATACTTCGCACAAGATCAGTACAAAGTGCTCAACGGCGACGCGCGCATGTTGGACGACATCAGCCGCGCCGCGCTCAAGGTTCCCGAACAGGCACTGCGCTCGCTGCTCGGCTGTTTTCTCTTCACTGGCGACGACGTCTTCAAGCCGCTCGGCGTACTCTCCGGTGGTGAGCGCAATCGTTACGCGCTTGCCCGGGTCCTGGTCTCGCCGTCGAATTTCCTACTTCTGGATGAGCCCACCAACCACCTTGATATGCGCGCCAAGGACGTGTTACTTGAGGCCTTGGCGGCCTTCTCCGGAACGGTGGTCTTCGTCTCGCACGATCGCTACTTCATTGACCGCCTGGCCACGCGAGTGCTGGAGGTGGAGAGCGGTACTGTCACCAGCCATGAAGGCAACTACGAAGACTATCTTCGCCGCAAAGGGATTGCATCGAGCAGCCCCTCGGAGGATGGATCGCCAAGGGAAGCACCACAGCAGGCATTCAAGACTGCTCCGATCGCGATCCAGGAACTATCCGCGGAGGACTCTGCTGCCAAAGAACGTCCCCGCCGCCTCAATCCCATCAAGCAAAAGCAGATGGAAGACCGCTGCGCATTCCTGGAAGAAGAAGCTCCGCGCATCGAGGCCGCTATTGCGCATACTGAGGAGCAGTTGGGCGTCTACGTCTCTGCTGCTGAAACCCAGCGCCTTACTCTGCTCGCCGACGATCTGCGCAACCAGTTGGCCACTCTGACCGCCGAATGGGAAGAGCTGATGATCCAGATGGACGGCCAGGCCGCCATCTCCTGAGACGATCCTGATCGCCTCTCGTGCATAATCAAATTACGATGGCACTTCTATGGAATCCTGAGAGTTGGACACAGCGCCTGGCAGAGCTCGAGGCGCAGTCAGGTGATCTGAAAGAGGCTCCCCTGCGTCGCGACGTGCGCTCCCTGGGCATGTTGCTTGGCGAGGTTCTGCGTGAGCAGGCCGGCGACGACTTGTTTGCCCACGTTGAAGCCTTGCGCCAGGGCACCATTCGCCGTCGAGATGCTGAAGCCCGCGGCAGCGAACAGGAAGCAGCGCTTCAAGCTGCAAGTGCGCTGGAACTGGTGCACTCGCTTCCGGTTGAGCGAGCCATCCTGCTTACGCGCGCCTTCGCTTTTTACTTCGAACTCATCAACCTGGCTGAAACCAACCATCGCAAGCGCCGCCGCATTGCCCTTCAGCTTAGCGGCGGAGCGGGCCGCCAGCGCGGCTCCCTGGCGGGAACTCTCTCAGAGATGCGCCGCGTTGGCATCACTGCGGAAGAGGCGCTTGACTGGCTCAAACGCGTCCTCATCACTCCGGTTTTTACGGCACACCCCACCGAGGTGGCACGGCGCTCCGTCATGTTCAAGCGCCGCCGCATCGGCGATTTTCTAGCCACCCTCGATCGCATCCCCGCTCCGGTGCAGGACCTGGCAAGCCTCGAGCAAATGGTGCTTGCTGAGATCACCAGTCTGTGGCAAACCGACGAAGTCCGCTCGCGACGCCCAACCGTCTACGACGAGATCAAGATGGGCCTCGACTATTACGACGTTTCCATCTTTGAAACGCTGCCCAGTCTCTATCGCGAGATTTCAGAAGCACTGCGCGCCTCGTACGGCCTTGAGATTGAGGCACTCGCGTTGCCTCAGGTCCTCTCCTTTGGCTCATGGATCGGCGGAGACCGCGATGGCAACCCCTTTGTCACCCCACAGGTGACGCGCGACGCCATTCGATTGGCCCGCGGCCACCTGCTGCTCTACTATCAGCGGCAGTTGCAGGAGATCATTGACCTGCTCACATCAAGCGCCCAGCAGATTGCGGTCAGCGACGCGCTGCTCGCTCGCCTTGAGGCGTACATCGCGCAGGTGAACACTCCGGAGTCGCATGTCTTCGGCGAGCAATACGAATTCGAATACTATCGCCGCTTCGTCATCTGCCTGAAGGCGCGAGTGCAGCGCACCATGGAACATCCCGGCCCCACAAGCGCTTCGCTGCCTGTCACCTCCTACACTCTGGCCCAGGGACAGGAAAAGCTGGCCCAGGTGCTTCAAGCCTATGCCTCGGTTGAAGAGTTTCTTGACGACCTGGGAACGCTGCGCGACTCGCTAACCGCCAATCGAGGATTGCGCATTGCGCGCACCCTGATCGACCCGCTCATCCTGCAGGTGCGAACCTTTGGACTTCATCTGCATGCGCTCGATATTCGCCAGCACGCACGCGTGCATGCGGTTGCACTGCAGGAAGCCATTGCGGATACCATGGCCCAGTCCTTGCCATGCGGACTATCCGCTGAAACGGCGAGCGTGCTTGAAACCTTCCGCGCTGTGGCTGAGATCAAGACTGGCTGTTCGCCTGAGGCAATTCGCCAATATGTCATCAGCGGAGCCGCAACGGTTGAAGATGTGCTCGCCGTCGTCCGCCTCGCCCGCCTCGGCGGAGTGCGTGTCGAGGGCTCAGGCACTGGACCCGGCAAAGACCCGGGCCTCATGCCCGTGCCTCTCTTTGAGTCGATTGAAGACCTGCGCCAGGCGCCTTCCGTTTGCCGCGACCTGTGGAGCCGACCCGACTATCGCAAGCTCATGGCCACATGGGACAACTGGCAGGAAGTCATGCTCGGCTATTCCGATTCAAACAAAGATGGCGGCATGCTCACCAGCACCTGGGAAATCTTTCGCGCCCACCGCGATCTGCACATCGTGGCCCGCGAGGCCGGCGTGAAACTGCGCCTCTTCCATGGCCGCGGAGGCACGGTCGGCCGCGGTGGAGGGCCAACACATCGCGCCATCTTCGCTCAGCCGATGGACTCGTTTGATGGCCAGCTGCGTATCACCGAGCAGGGTGAAGTGCTCAACTTCAAATATGCCGACGAAGTGCTCGCTGAACGCAACCTGGAGCTGATGATCGCTGCTTCTCTCGATGCCCTCGCACGCCCCAATGCCCGCGACCCCCGGGGCCATTTCACCGGAATCCTCAAGCCGGAATGGGAAACCGCACTCGACGTGCTTTCTGAGATCTCGTTCGGTTTTTATCGCAAGCACATCCTCGAGGACCCTGAGGTCCTTATCTACTTTGAGCAGTCCACGCCGATGGCCGAGCTTGAAAACGCCAAGATCGGTTCACGGCCTTCGCGGCGCAAGGCTTCTCCCTCGCTTGCCGACATGCGAGCCATTCCCTGGGTTTTCGGCTGGACACAGTCGCGGCTGCTGGTACCGGCATGGTTCGGCGTTGGATTTGCGCTTGAAGAGTATCTCTCCAGGCCAGGCGCAACTGATTCCCTAGCCCTCTTCCAAACCATGGCCCGCGAGTTTCCGCTCTTTATTGACCTGGTCCGCAACGTGGAAATGGCGCTGGGCAAAGTGGACCTGGCCACAGCGCGCCTTTATTCCTCGCTGGTTGCGGATCCAAAGCTCCGCGAACGGATTTACGACCTCTTTGATGCCGAGTTCCATCGCACCGTGCGCGCCATTCTGGCCATCACCCGCCAAACCGAGTTGCTTCAGACCAACCAGGTGCTGGCCCACTCCATCAAGCTGCGCAATCCCTATGTGGACCCCATGCACCTGATTCAGGTAGACATGCTCCGCCGCAAGCGCGCCGGCGAAGACACTCCTGAAGTCAACCGCGCCATCGCCGCAACAATCAGCGGCATCTCCGCCGGGTTGCGAAATACAGGCTAATCCTCAGGGTTGGCCCATCAGGAATCAGTGCCAGAAACCTTCGAAACCCTTGCTGAGGCACTTTGTTTCCGCTGGCCGATCCAGGGGCTTGCTCAGCTTTTCCCAGGTGCCGCCCTTGCCATACCCCGCGTCTCGGGTCTACGCTGTAGTCATGCGTCGATGTCGCTAACACCGTCCTGGTGAAAGCCCCGATGCAATCGTGCGCCTGCATTTCGCGCGCGTTTTCACCGCTCCTGCAGCTCCACCACCACTCCAAACCATTTGCAATCAAATCTCTGGGCCAAAGGCCCTGAAACAGGAGAACATCATGGCGCGCATTGCCGCGGATGTAACTGAACTAATTGGCCATACCCCACTGGTTCGGCTGAATCGAATCGCTGCTGGACTCCCCGCTACCGTCGTTGCAAAATTGGAAAGCCAGAACCCGGTTTCCAGCGTGAAAGACCGTATCGGTTTCGCGATGATTGACGCCGCTGAAAAGGCCGGCAAGATCAAACCCGGCGAGACCGTTCTCATTGAGCCCACCAGCGGAAATACGGGCATTGCGCTGGCATTCATCGCCGCAGTCAAAGGCTACCGGCTCATTCTCACCCTGCCTGAGACCATGAGCCTTGAACGACGCGTGCTGCTTCTGGCCTTCGGTGCGGAAATCGTGCTGACCCCTGGCCCCAACGGGATGAAAGGCGCCATCGCCAAGGCAGATGAGATCCTGGCCAGCACCCCCAATGGATATATCCTGCAGCAGTTCAACAATCCCGCCAACCCCGCAATCCACTACGCCACCACCGGCCCTGAGATTTGGAACGATACTGACGGCAAGGTGGACATTCTCATCTCCGGCGTGGGCACCGGCGGCACCATCACTGGCGTAGCCCAGTACATCAAGGAGCGGAAGCCCAGCTTCAAGGCGATCGCCGTAGAACCAACGGACAGCCCGGTTCTCTCTGGCGGCAAGCCCGGACCGCACAAAATCCAAGGGATCGGTGCCGGCTTTGTTCCTGGCGTTCTCGATACCGGCCTTGTCGATGAAGTGATCCAGGTAACCAACGAAGAGTCCATCTCGGCCGCCCGGAAGCTGCCGCTGGAAGAAGGTTTGTTTGTGGGTATTTCTTCAGGTGCGGCCTTGGCTGCAGCTCTAAAGGTGGCCGCCCGTCCTGAAAACGCAGGCAAGCTGATCGTCGTAGTGCTGCCCGACTTCGGTGAGCGCTACTTGTCGAGCGTGCTTTTCGAATCTTTGCGTCAGCAGGCGTTGGCTCTGCCAACAGTGGCACTTTCTGCTTAGCCGTCCTAATTTTCGGCGGAGCGAGACCCGTTCCGCCGTTTCCGGTTCTGTTACCGTTGTTGCCGTACCCTTTTTGCTATCTCAATGTTCACTCGAATTCGCGAAGACATTAACTCGGTATTGGAGCGCGACCCGGCAGCCCGCTCGCGGCTTGAAGTCCTGCTCTGCTATCCCGGCCTTTGGGCAGGGTGGATTCATCGCATCTCGCACGTTCTCTGGCGGGCCAAAATTCGCCTTCCGGCCCGGGTGCTTTCCCAGATTGCCCGCCTGTTCACAGGAGTGGATATTCACCCCGGCGCGCTTCTGGGCCGCCGCTTGTTCATCGACCATGCCATGGGAGTGGTGATTGGCGAAACCGCGATTGTCGGCAGCGATGTAACCCTCTACCAGGGAGTCACTCTCGGCGGCACTGGCAAAGGCCATGGCAAGCGCCACCCCACAGTTTGCGACGGTGTCTTCATCGGGAATAACGCCAATGTTCTGGGCAATATCACCGTCGGTGAGAACTCGCGCGTGGGTGCAGGATCTGTGGTGCTCTCTGACGTTCCTCCCAACTCGACCGTCGTTGGCGTCCCCGCCCACATCATCTACCGCAACGGCCAGCGTGTCCTGATCACCGATCCGCACGACGTGAAGGACCCGCTCTCAGATGCGCTTATCGCAATCTCTTTCCGTGTTGAAGAGCTCGAAAAGCGGCTTGGCGGCGAAATGCAGCCGACAGAGCCTTTTGCCGCTGAAGAGGCAGAGCGCAGTGCCTATCGCCAGGAGCTCGAATACCTTCGCCAATACGTCTCAATGGGCGAAGGCATCTGACGACACCCGTCTCCGGTGCTACAGTGGTTCCGTTCTCATTTTTTCAACGGGGTCCTGCTCCTTGCCGGATTTTCGTCCGCTGACTGCGGCCTGTCTCGTCTTCTTGCTCGCTTTGCCTGCCGCCGCTCATGCGGCATCTCGCATTCAGACCCCACCCGTGCCGGCAGAGATGAGATCGACAGCATTCACTGCCACCGTGAACGGACAAAACATCGATGTTGCCCACGCAGCGTCGATGTATGAGTATGTCAGCTTTGATGTAACCGGCCCCGTCGACGTGGCGATCACCGCGGCAGAGAAGGGCTTTTGGGATGGCGGTGTTGACATTCAGCCGTGGCGGCTCGGCTTGCGTCCAACCCGGCAGGGACAGACAATTCGATTCAAGCTCGCGGGCCCAGCCAAGCTCTCTATCTCTCGGCCTGGCGATTTCCTGAACTACGGTCGAATGCTCTTTTTGTTCGCGGGCTCCCCACCACCGCCCGCGGCGCGCGGTCCAAACGTCCAGACCTTTCAACCCGGGGTCTATCACCAGAGCCTGAATCCAAAAAGCGGCGAGACTCTCTATCTTGCGCCCGGATCCTACTTCTTCGGCAGCTTGAACCTCTGGAAAGTCCACGACGTTCACATCCTCGGCCGGGGCACCATTGTCTATGAAGGATCGCAGGATCCGACCAGCGACGAGGGTTGGATGCAGAAGCCCGACTGGCATTGCATCGGCGCGCTTGATGCTCACAACATTCAGATCGACGGACTCACCTGCATCGTCCGAGCCCGCACCTGGTCAATCCAGATGAAAGACACCACGGGGTTCACCTTCGATGATCTGCGCGTGATCGGTGGCAACCCTGGAAATGCCAATCAGGACGGAATGGATTGGCTCGGTGGCGGCGACGCGTACGTGAATGACTCATTTCTGCGTACCTCGGACGACGTGTTCGCAATGCAGGGCAACTGGGACGGCTATACCGACGAAGAGATCTTGCGGCCCGGTCACGACATCCAGAACATACTGATCGAGCACAGCGAGCTCTCCACCAGCATCTCCAACATTGTTCGCGCGGGCTGGCCGCGAAAGACTTTCAACTCGCGTAACTTCACATTGCGCGACTCTGACATTCTTCATGGAGGCATCGGCGCATGCGGCCAGACCTTCTCCCTGCTCGGATTCTGGGGAGCAGACGGCGCAAAGGGAGACCACTCCAACTACACGTTTGAAAATCTCGTTCTTGACAATTGGTACTCACTCGTTCAGCTGGAGCAGGAACAGCCCGTATTGCACGGCTTCACATTCCGCAACATCTGGGCACTCGATCAGCCGCCGCTCGCAGCTTCAAGCCTCACTGGGCAAGTGACCGACGTGAGTTTTGACAATGTGAAGTACGGCCAAACCCGCGCGGCGGACAATGCCGACCTGCCGCTTGTGGTTTCCGGCGCGCCTCCGGCCAATTTCACTCCGAGCCACGACCCTGTTGCCGCGTTTACTTTCAGTCCACCGGTTTCTGCGCCAGGTGAAACCGTCACCTTCACGGCGCAGCCATCGCCCGGTGCGCACTATACCTGGCTATTTGGTGACGGGACCCAGGGAACCGGCCGAAAAGTGCGCCATCGATTTCCCGACGCCGATGGTACGCAACTCGATGGGAAGAACGGTGCCGGCCGCTTCAGGGTTCTGCTTCATGTCGGGGATAAGCAAGGAGATCAAGGCGCGCCTCGACAGGACTGGGCTGGCCAAGGTGTGGTGGCTGTAGCTGCCTGGCATGATGCCGTGAATGCGGCAAGTCCGACCTTGCCCGGCCTCACCTGGCAAATCTATCCGGGGGATTGGACCCAGCTCCCGAACCTTACGGCCGAACGTGCTGTCTTCAACGGCGAATCACCGAATCTTCATGCGGACTCGCGTGGATTCACCCGCTACGCCGCGGCATGGGATGGCCTGATCGACATCCCGGCAGATGGAGGCTACACATTCCACCTGATGGACCGCGATGGCGCGCGTCTGGTGATCGACGGATTTGAGGTTGCAAAGACAGGCCCTCCCTTCGCCCAGGTGTGCGGTTCACCCGGAGATGCGATGCGCTACGACCACGGCTCCCTTGGTCTCCGCGCAGGCAAACACGCATTCCATCTTGAAGGTCTAAATTCTGTCAGCGGGGGATCGCCTCGCCTGCTCTGGGAAGGGCCGGCATTGCCACTCACCGATGTGCCGCCGACCGCCTATAGCCATCTGCGAGAAGACACTTTATCCAGGTAGTCAACAAGGAAATATTGCATCTCTGGCGCAATGACCAACTCGAATGCTACGCTTGCAATCACCCGGACTCAGAGGAACACTACTAAGGAGCTTCGATCGTGCTCATTACCCTGAGAAAAAACTCCCTCTCGCCTGCAACCGCTCTTGCCTTGGTCATGGCGATTTCGCTTGCCGCTGGCTGCCAGGCCACCAAACCAGCTCCCGCTGCCTCAACACCTTCGCCCTCGATTCAACTCCAGCCCTATACTGCCTCGGATCAAAGCGCCTCCGCGGGCGTTCCCTCCGGATGGCAGGTCACGAGCGGCCAGCAGACAGTGATCGCGATGACCGGGCCAGGAGGTGTAACTCTGACGCTGGGCAACACATTCGTCGCCCAGAATGGACCCTTTCAACTTGGCAAAAAAGGCGCTAACGGGGCCGACCTGGCCATGCCCTACACTGACTCGCTGGCGCAGAAGCTTACCATGATCCTTCAGCAAGGCGCGGCGTTGGCCGGCAAGCCGACCCCGCCACTTACCATCAACTCCACCACGCCCATCCAGCTTCCCGCGTCAGTTGGCCAGTGTGCGCGCTTTGTCGCCAGCTTCACTGGTCCGCAAGGTCCCATGAAGTTGATGGCGGTGCTTTGTTCCCTCGCGCCTAACCCAGGCGGCCAATATAAGAACATCACGCTTGTGGCGCAGGCACCGGAGGCCGTTGCCGATCAGGCCGCGCCCACTGCGCAGGCTGTCTTCCAGAGCTATCGAATTCCCAGTGCATTTCTGCAGCAAAAGCTCGCCCCAGTCAGCGCCAGCGCCGCCTCCGGCGGAGCGCCCACTGCCGCTAGTCTCGCTGCGGGAGCCGCCGATCTCAGGGAAGCGCAACAGATTGTTCACTCAACCAATGTGGCCGCCGCTGCTGCCACCAACAGCAGCAACTGCTTTGACTTGTCGGTGCTTCGGGGCACTCCCACTGCGCTGCTTCCCAGAAGCTGCGGCGGCCTCGCACCGTAACAAGTTCTGTGACTGAATAATTTCACGGACTGATTTCTGCGATTTCATGTCACAGAATCGAGACGTGGACAGCTGGCAGGTCGAGCGCTGATCTGGTGAAACAAAAGGGCGCCGGAGCTCAATTCAGAGCACCGGCGCCTCAATTTTTCTGCGCGCTATCTCGACAATTGCGAAGCATCCCAGCCACCGCCGAGCGCACGAACTAACCCCACGCTGGCAACAAATTGTCGGGTCTGAAGATCGATGGCCGTGCGCTGATTCTGGAGCAGCGTTGCCTCAGCCGTCAGCACCTCAAGATAGCTTGTGACGCCGCCCTTATAGCGCTGGCCAGAGAGATCGAATGAGTGCTTCGCCGAGTCAACCGCCTTCTGCTCCATCCCTGACTCTTGCTCAAGAATCCGAAGGCCGGACATTTGGTCCTCAACGTCGTTGAAGGCGAGGAAAACCGTATTTCTATATCCGGCGACCTGGGCCTCATAGGTATGGCGAGCCTGATCAGTAAGAGCATGGCGCTGACCTGCATCGAAGATCAGTTGCGCAGCCTGCGCGCCCAAAGTCCACAGCGCGCTTGGTCCCTGGATCCAGGTTCCGGCATGAACGCTTTCAAAGCCGCCTTCCGCTCCCAGGCTGATGGTTGGATAAAACGCGGAAACAGCAATGCCGATCTGCGCGTTGGCCGCGGCAGCGCGGCGCTCAGCGGCCGCGACGTCCGGGCGTCGTTCGAGCAGTTGCGAAGGTACGCCGACAGGAACTTTCGGCAGCGTCAGGCCCTGGTCGTCGACAAGCGGCGATGGCGGAATATTGAAGTCAGAAAGGTTCAGGTTGGCGATCGTCCCAACCGCGTGTTCGTACTGGGCGCGTGCAATACCCACATCAATCAATTGCGCACGAACAGACTCAAGCTGCGTTCTTGCTTCTGCAACATCCACCTCTGTCGCAACTCCGCCCTGAAGCCGACGCTGGGCTAGATCGAGTTGCCTCTCCAGGTCGGCCACCGTCGCCGTCAGCAAGCTGCTCTCTGAATCCAGTCCCCGAAGTTGAAAATAGTCAGTAGCCATTTCGGCATGGAGACTCAGATCGACATTCGCCATGTCCGCTGCGGTCGCCTGGGCATTCTCATGCGCGGCCTCGACCGTACGGCGAATGCGACCCCAGAAATCCGGCTCCCAGCTTGCCTGGGCATCAACCACCAGGTCGTTATAGCCGACGGGTTTCGTCGACGAGTATTCAGGTCCGTTCTTCGAGATGTGCTCGCGGTTGACTGAGGGTCCCGCTGTAAGCGTGGGAAACAGTGCGGATCGAGCCGCTGCCACCTGGTCGCGCGCAGCCAGGTATGTCTCCATCGCCTGGCGCAGGCTTTGGTTATTTGCGGCGATTCGCTCTTCAAGTTGATTGAGCTGCGGATCCTGGTAAGTCTCCCACCATTTCCCACGTAACATTCCATCGGAAGGAGAGGCCGGTTGCCAGCCGCCCCCCGTCGGGCTGGGTGGCGGAACAAGAACAGTTGCTGCTCCAACTTCCTTGTAAGTCGGCGGGGCATCAAAGCCCGGGCGATTGTAGCTGGGCCCAACAGGCTTACAGCCAGTCAGCAGCCCGAACGCGATCACCGCAGCTATCCCGCTGCATACCCGAAAAGCGCTGAGACGAATTGGATGCAGAACTCGCATCTCTACTTGCCTCCCGGAGCCGCGGCGCTGTTTCGACTATCAACAAAGACCTTTTCGCCCTCGATGAGCGAGTCGGGCGGATCTTGAATCACGCGATCAGTGGCGCTAAGACCGGTGATGATCTGCACGCTGGCGCCATCGTCCTCGCCGATCACTACCGGTACGAGGTGCGCAATATTGCCGTTCACCACAGTGGCCACGCGCATTCCTTCCCTGCGAAAGATGAGCGCAGACGCCGTCACAATGAATGTTGGACCCCTCGACGGCGTCTTGAAGTGGACCTGCGCCAGCGATCCCGGCAACAACTCTCCTGCCCTGTTGTCGACGTCAACCTCCACCAGCAGGGTGCGGCTGGTCGGGTCAATTGCATCGGCAGTTCTGGTCAAGGTTCCCTGATATGTTTTCCCGGGATGCTCCAAAAAAGTAAGGTCTATTTTCGATCCACGCTTCACACTTTGCGAGTAGACCTGCGGCAGGTTCGCATAAACGCGGAGGGTCTGTATCGCCTGCAGATGAAATAGTTCCTTGCCTGCGCCCTGGTCGATCAACTGTCCGGTGTCAATGTTTCGTGCAGTCACGACTCCGTCAAACGGCGCGTAAACTTTTTCAAACGATTGCAGTTCCCGCAGACGCTGCAGATTTGCTTGTGCTGACTTGACCCCTGCCGCGGTTGCAGTTGCCTGGTTCACAAACGTATCCGTATCTTGCTGCGATACGGCATCCGTCTTCACCAGCCCGGTGTAACGGTCCGCTTGAATGCGCGCATTGTTGGCATTCGCCTCGGATGTATTCAGATCGGCCTGTGCCTGCGCCAACTGCTGATCCACTTCTGGAGTCGCGATTTCGGCAAGAAGCGCGCCCTTCTTTACCCGAGAGCCAATGTCGTAGTACCACTGCGTCAGGTAACCCGATGTCCGCGCGTAGATGGGCGAATCCGTCAGTGCGCTCACGTTTCCGGGTAGCACAAAATTGTCCACTGGAGCCCCTTGTACGGCGGGCGCGGCAATCACCGTGGGCGGGGCCATTTCGCTTGTATGCTGCGCCAGCACAGCATCGGCGGACCTGCGGCTCAGAATGCCAACAACGGCCAGCACAATAGCAACAACAAGCACAATGCTGATTCCAAGGATCGCCAGTTTCGGCGAGATCGGCTTTCGATCGGGCGCGGTGCTGTGATCGTTTTGCCCGGGAGATTTGTTCGGTCTGGATTCGTTGGTCATAAAATCGCTACTCCGAATGCTCGTCAAATTCATCGATCGTTCCGGCTCGTGAAGCGCCATGCGCCTTCCTGCGCCGGCCCTCAAGCCACCCATGGACAACAGAAAAGAATGTAGGCACAAAGAAAAGCGTTGCGACGGTTGCAAGCAACAGGCCGCCGATCACAGCTCGGCCCAATGGAGCGTTCTGCTCGCCTCCATCCCCCAAACCCAGAGACATGGGGACCATGCCGATGATCATCGCAAGAGCCGTCATGATAACAGGGCGCAAGCGAACAAAGCCCGCATTGAGTGCGGCTCTGCGGGCATCCCCCACCAGGATCTCCAGCTGCTCGCGAGCAAAACTCACCACCAGGATCGAGTTGGCCGTCGCCACGCCCATGCACATGATCGCCCCGGTCAACGCTGGCACGCTCATTCGCGTATTGGTCAGGAATAGGAACCATACGATGCCCGCCAAGGCCGCCGGCAATGCCGAGATAATCAGGAACGGATCAAGCCACGACTGGAAGTTCACAACGATAAGCAGGTAGACAAGCAAGATGGAAAATGCCAGCCCCGCCAGCAGCCCGAAGTAGGACTTCTTCATCGTCTCGCTCTGGCCACGCAGGGTAAAGTGCGATCCATGCGGCAAATTGCTTTCGTTTCGGGCAATGATTTCTTCCATCCTGCGCGTAACGCTTCCCAGGTCAGTGCCGTCCACGTTGGCATAGATATCCAGAACCGGCTGCACATCGTAATGACTGACGGTGCCCAGTTCGGTGCCAGGGGTAATGGAAGCCACGTTGCCCAGAAACTCAACTGGCGGCGGAACGCCAGACACTGAAGCTGATTGCACTCCGCTGGCGGCCGCAAGGCTGGCCTGCTGCGTCGACGAGGGGCTGGTGATGGGCAGGCTTTGCAATGCGGCCACTGAATCGAGCCTGTATTGCGGGGCCTGGATGGCCACGTTGTACGTGACACCATTCCTGGGATCGAGATAGAAGTTAGGCGTGGTTTGAAAACTGCCGCTCAACGCCACCAAGAGGCTTTGCGCAACATTCTGTTGAGTCAAACCAATGGTCTGGGCACGGGTGCGGTCAACATTCACCGTCATGTTAGGAAAGTTGAACGGCTGCTGAATGCGCGCGTCCACCGCGCCCGGAACGTACCGCACCTCGTCAAGCATCTTCTCTGCCAGTGCGCGGTTTCCGTTCAAATCCGGGCCAACAATCTGAATATCGATCGGCGCTGAGAGTCCAAAATTTAATATCTGCGTAACGATGTCCACAGGCAGCACATAGAACGTGACTCCCGGATATTCGCGGTTGAGTACTGTTCGCAGGTTGTCAACGTATGCTGCGGTGGGATGGTGGTCTTTGGTCAACTGCACCTGGATATCTGCGTCGGCGGGCCCGATGGGAGCGGAGGTCGAGTAGGAAAGGTTCAACCCGGAGTAGGGGAGGCCGATGTTATCGACAATCGTCACAATCTCTTTGGCCGGGATGTTCTCACGAATGGTGCTGTCGATGTGGTCGCAGAGCGCGGCTGTTTCTTCAATGCGCGTGCCGGTGCGGGCGCGCAGATGAATCTTGAACTGCCCTGCATCCACGGCGGGAAAGAAATCCTGCCCGAGAGAAGGCAGCAGAAGACCCACCGAAGCCACCGAAAAGATGATGAAAAGAATGAGAAATACTGCTGCGTGGTCCACGCACAAGGTCAGCAGATCCAGATAGCCATTGCGAAGTTTTTCAAAGCCTGACTCAAACGCCAATTGAAAATGAACCAGCGGATTGCGACTCGCCTTCTTCTTCGCTACCTGCGCGTCATCGTGTTCCACAAGCAGGTATTTCGCCATTGTCGGCACCACGGTGCGCGAAAGCAGGTAACTCGCCAGCATTGCAAACACAACCGCTTCGGCAAGAGGGATAAACAAGTAACGGGACACGCCGCTCAGAAAAAACATCGGCACAAACACGATGCAGATGGCCAGGGTTGAGACCAGGGCAGGTGTGGCAATCTGTGCGGCGCCATCCAGAATCGCCTGCTCAATTTCCTTGCCTGATTCCAGGTTGCGATTGATGTTCTCAATTTCAACGGTCGCGTCGTCTACAAGAATTCCAACCGCAAGGGCAAGGCCGCCCAACGTCATGATGTTGATGGTCTCGTGGAGCACGTAGAGCATGGTCAGGGAACAAAGAATTGAAAGCGGTATTGAGACCGCGATGATGACCGTTGAGCGCCAACTGCCCAGAAAAATAAGAATCATGACCGCGGTGAGACATGCCGCAACAATTGCCTCGCGCACTACGCCGTCGATCGCACTGCGCACAAAGATCGACTGGTCGGAGAGGGCATTGATCTGCATCTCCGGCGGCAACTGGCCCTTGATGTATACCAACCGCTCATGAATCCCTTTGATAATATCCAGGGTGGACGAGGAGCCCGTCTTCATAATGCTCATCAGGATGGCGCGACGGCCATCCACACGGACGATGTTGGTTTGCGGCGGGTTGCCGTCACGCACGTGTGCCACATCGCGGATATAGATTATCGCGCCGTTGACTGTCTTGATGGGCAGGTTGTTCAGGTCGTTCACCACAGAAGGCGCGGAGTTGGTCTCGATCGCGTACTCAAAGCGGTCTACCTTCATCGTGCCCGAAGGCACAATCAGGTTTTGCGCCGAGACTGCATTGACCACATCGGCCGGAGAGAGACCCTTGGCCTGAAGCGCATGCAGATCAAGGTCGACCTGAATCTGGCGTTGCTTGCCGCCATATGGATACGGCGTTTGCGCCCCTTCAACAGTTGCAAATTGCGTGCGAATTGTGTTCGAGCCAATGTCGAATAACTGCTGTTCGTTGTAGCCGGGCGCTGAGACGCCCAGTTGCAGGACCGGCACGCTCGAGGCGTTGTATTGGATAACGAAGGGCGGAGTCGTGCCTGGTGGCAACGAGCGCAGCTGCACCGAGTTGATTGCGCCAACCTCGGCCACTGCGCTGCCGATATTTACATGCGGTTGAAAGAAGATCTTGATGACCGTGATGCCATTCAGCGATTGCGATTCAATATGCTCAATGTCGCTCACCGCTGTGGTCATGCCGCGCTCGCTGTTAAAGGCGATACGCGTGGACATCTCCTGCGCGGAGAGGCCGCTGTATTGCCAAACCACTGTAACGACAGGGATATCTATGTTCGGAAAAATATCCGTCGGCATCGACAGAATACTGAAGCCGCCAAGAATCAGAATCAGGAACGCAAATACGGCAAAGGTGTAGGGCCGCCGCAGCGCAAGCCGAACAATCCACATCATAAAGTTGGTTCTCGCTCCTGAGCCGGGTCGGTCATCCCAGTGCCACGGCTGACTTGATGGCCGTTGAACGGCTCAGCAAATGCTCTGATGTGGCTTCGGCCGGCTCGTCGGGTTCCGGGGCCAGGAGGACACGCCGCCCAAGCCCGATCCATGCTCTTGAATCTACAATGGTAATTGAAATTGCCAGTCAATCGCGCAAGACCGAACAAAAGCGCAACCCCAGCACTCCCGTGAGACGCTGAAACAAGCCAAAAAGACTCAATTTCAAGGGCTTGCAATGCCGCCCGCGGAGCCGCACCCATGCAGCAGCGACCTCGCCATCTAAGAGATAACGAAGGGATTTGCTGAAACGAACCTTAGTATTATTCGCGTCGCCGATCTACGACTAGGCGAAGCTTCTGCCGGGGAAGTTCAAACGTTTCTTTGAGCGACTCCTAAAAGCTGATCTTTCTCTCCGGAAACCATATGCCTGCAGATGAATTCTCGATTCCTGCCACCTATCTTCAGACAATGAGACTCGCTCTTTCATTCGCTTTTGAGCGCGCCAAAGAGAGCGTTCCTGGCGCTCGATCTTTGTGCCGGCAGCCTTTTCAGATTGCGGCTCAGAAGCCGTTCCATCGAAGCATCCGATATCGCAAGCTCTTCAATTACAAGCCGGAGAAGGCAGAATCATTCCGCAGGGCGATCATCAATAGGTGAGAGTGGCAATGATTGTATCGGTGTAATTGCCCGGCGTGGGACGCTGCCCCGCTGGAATCTGACCATAAACTTTGAGCGCCTGCACTGCGCCGCTGCCAGTTCCGGCCACGGTATCGGTGCCGACCGTATTTCCCCAGTTTGTCGTCTGCGCAGAGTTTGAAAAGAGCGAGTACGCCAACGTCGCCGCTCCTGGGCCAGTCATCTTTCGAGAGGTTACTGTCGCCCCCGTCGCGGTTCCCGCATTGAGCCCGACATTGTATGGTGTTGTGTTGGTGCAGGAGACTGAGATGGTCGATGTGGCGTTGACCAGCAAGGCTGTGTAGTTGCCGAATGCCAACGCGGTGGCTGAAATCGTGCATGAGGCCGGAACGACTACTGTAATTGTGAAGGATGCGGTGGCGGAGGCCACTGTATCTGTGTACGTGCCCGGAGTGGGGGATTGCCCCGCCGTCACCTGGCCATAGACCGTGATGTTCGTGTTGCCGGTCCCGGTCAACTCGTTGCCTGTAGTGTTGCCCCAATTGTTGGTTCGCGCGGAATCGGTGAACAACTGGTAGTTCAGCGTTTTGCCAGCAGGCCCGGTCATCTTTCGAATGGTCTCGGTGGCGCCAACTCCCGTCCCTGCATTCAGGGCCATGGTCCAAGCGCCAGCGCACGTAACCGTTCCCGTCGCAGTGCCGTTGAGCACTGCACCCGTGTATGTCCCGAAGTTCAGCGTTGAAACCGCGGCGGAGCAGGTTTGTCCCTCCGCCGTGTGGACTCCAAAGGCGAGCAGGAGCAGCGCCGCCATCTTCAGCCATTGCTTCATTGCTTCTGCTCCAGACAGCGTACTGGCCCGATCGATGGAATCTCACCAGGCATAGCGTGATAATCGAATGCCGCGCTACAGCGTTCCCCGCTCGGCAGCTCAACTTCGATCTCATTATGCGGGTTGAGATCCTGAATATAGGCTTCCCCATCGTAGCCGACCGGAACCATGACTCCGGTGGCTTTCAGTTTGGCCGTCGCGCCCACTGGCACCGGCATCCCGACCTTGTCGACAATCCGCAGCAAGGCTGCATGGCTGATTTTCACCGCAAACTTGATCACCACGCCGGAGAGATCCTGGGGCCGAACCGCGTGCGTTGCATCGTCAATCGTCGTGTCCGGGGGAATGTCAGTCGCTTCGATGGCAATCTTGTTCAAATCGAAAGAACGCATGTCCGGCACGAGCAGCCGTCCTGAGGAACTGGTCCGGCCCACGTTGCGATTCTCTTGCAGCACATGCACGTGGGGCATCGGACCGGTGTCGACAATCGCGAAGCTATCGTAAATAGTGTTGGACCGGAACACAGCTCCGTCAACATAAGAGACAGCCCCTTGCGATTCCATGCGCAATGTCGTCTGACCTTGGTTGCTGTCCACTCCCGCAGTAAACAGGCCCATGGGAGATTTGTATTGCGCCTGCCCGAATTCGTGATTGGAGCTGCCCGCAGAGACGTAGGCCTCGTAACCAAAATCGCCGATCTCTGGCGCCGACTTTTGCAACTGCAACTGCACATTCGCGTCTGAGCTCGCTCCTACGTTGACCGAGCCCCGCCTTCCCAATGGGATTGTGAGGCCTGCCTGCAAACCGTTGCTGCCACTGCCGCTGGCCGCGCTCTTGAACTCGGTGGCGTATAACGACATGTGGCGAACCTGGACAGAATAGTTAGCTGAGAATACATGTGAATTCCCGGCCGGCGTTAGGTTTTGCGGAATGGGATCCGGGGAACTGTCCTGGTCAAGTAATGCATAAGCGACACCGACTGAACCCAGACGCCTCAACGACAGGCCCACGTTTCCGTTGAGTTGCTTCCTTGGAATGGGTGCGCCGTTGATCGCCGCAACATCCAGGAAATTGCGAGTGGCCTCTGTCGCTGAGGCGCCGATGCTGAAGATTCGCCCGATGCGCTGTGCGCCCGCAGAAAACTGAGCGCCCGAGAGACCAGAGCTGGCGCTGGATGCCACAGAAACGTTGACGACGCCGAGCGTGCCCACTTCA
>Ga0181535_10002195_pt1 | contig 24242 bp, 23 predicted proteins | sample PEATcosm2014_Bin_44_FD_119774 | JGI IMG/M metagenome (GOLD analysis project Ga0181535, IMG submission 119774) | Peatland microbial communities from MTU Mesocosm Facility, Houghton, MI, USA - PEATcosm2014_Bin17_30_metaG | ecosystem: Environmental > Terrestrial > Soil > Wetlands > Peat | place...
AAACAACTTCGAGCCTACCTCGTCATAGAGATATTTCGAAGCAAGTTCCTTTTGCCCTCGCTTGGTAAGACCGTCGCGAACGTCCGCTGCAAAGGCAGACGACGCATCAAGACCAAGTGCTCTGCCGGCCAAGAGTCAAACTCCTCTCGCGCACCGGAATCCGGCGTAAACGTATTGGTAGTGCGGTTGGAACCAGTTGCGGAACGAGCGGCGCAGCATGCACGCGGCGGTGCGTGGAGAGCCGCCCTTGAGAACGTAGTGTTTGCCGTCAAAGAAATCGGCGGAATAGCCGCGATAGGATGAGTGAGCCTCGAAGCCGCGGAACGGGGCAAACCGGCTGGCTGTCCACTCCCACCCGTTGGCCACCAGGCCATCGAGCCCAAAAGCGCTCCGGGCGGCGGGGAAGGCATTTACGGGCGCGGGGTCCCATCGTGCGAAATCGAAATAGCCACGCTTTGGGTCTGGCAGCTCATCGCCCCATGGATACTCGCGTTCTTCGCCTTGCGGAGTGCCGTAAGCCGCCCGGTGCCATTCGGCTTCGTCCGGCAGCCTCCCACCGGCCCACCGGGCATACGCGGCGGCTTCCGCGTGACTGACGTAGACCGGCCAATCGGCGGGAAACGGAATCTCCTCGAACATGCTGCGATAGCGCCACTCGGCTCGTGCAGGCTTCCAGAAGACCGGATGGCTGATGTGGCGCTCCGACTTCCATTGCCACGCGTCTCCGGTCCAGAACGCGCAGTTCTCGTAGCCCCCTGCCTCGATGAATCTGAGATAGTCGGCGTTGGTCACTTTGTGACGGTCGATGGCGAATGCAGGGACCTTCGCCTGTTGAGCGTCGAATTCATTGTCCCAGCCGAAGGCGCCATTCCGTGGCGAGCCCAGCGTCGCGCAACCCGCGGGGATTTCGATGATCTCGTCCCGCACCGGTTCGGCAGATGCCGCCGCTTGTTGATCCTCCGGTAGCTTGGTTTCGAACGGCATCCGGTGCAGCATGTAGGCCAGGGTTTCGGCGTGCATCAGGCGGTGCTCCAGCGCCATGTGGAGCAGCCATCGATCGTGCGCAGCGTCGTCGAGGATTTGCCGCACGCGGCGAACATAACCCTGGATGTCCTGTTGGGACGGCCAGTCGGAAGGAGTATCCGACGGCAGGCCGCCATCCACGGGGTCGATGCCGAAGGCAAATAACCGGTCGAACCGTGGATGGAACGGTGGCACGTTGTGCATATGCGGCCGCAGCAGATTCCAGTCGAAGGCTTCCAGATGCCCGACGTAAAAAATGATCCGGTGGCGTTCCGCGATGGGGCGCTCGTAGAGCGAATCGGGGCGCACCAGATCAAACAGCTTGTCGGTCTGTTTCCTTGCGTCGGTCAACTGGCTGAGTGCGGTCGTGGGCAGACTCAATTCAGCTACTCCATCGCCTCAGCGTGTTTGGTGCCGCGCGACAGGTCGTACTCAATCTCATCGACAAAGCACCAGCCCCAGTCCTCCCCCGGCTCGATGGATCGCATCATGGGATGCCGAGACGAGTCGAAGTGTTTGGTGGCGTGCTTGTTCTTGGAGGAATCGCAGCATCCGACATATCCGCAGGTCAGGCAGATTCGCAGGTGCACCCACGAGTCGCCCATCCTCACGCACTCCTCGCAGACTCGCTTTGAAGGCTGCAAATCCTTCGCTTCTTTCACGTGCTCGCAGATTCTCAAGCTTCCCTCCTTGCGGCGGCGCAGCCTCGACCAGTGAATCACATCGCACGCCAATGGCGCAACGGGTGAAGTGTGCGAATGAACACGGATTCACGGGTATGCTTGTTGCCGCCGGTGCGAGAATGGGGCATGTCCGCTCAGACCGTGCCAAGCGCTCTCAACGCCCGTACCGAGGCGTTTCCTACGCTCAACCCCGCGCAGATAGATCGCGTTCGCGCGATAGGACACATCCGCAAAGTGGAGCGGGGCGATATTCTCTTCGAACCCGACGATACGGCGGTTCCGTTTTTCGTGCTCCTGTCGGGAAGGATGGAAATCGTTCAGCCCGATCTCGAAGGGGAGCGGCGCATCGCAAGCCACGCCCCGGGCGAATTCACGGGTGAGATGAGCATGATTTCCGGGCAGCGCTGCCTTGTGCGCGGCCGCGTGACCGAAGCCGGCGAGTTCCTGGAGGTCGCGGGCGGCGGCTTGCGAGCGCTGGTTGCGAAGGACGCCGAACTGAGTGAGATCCTGATGCGCGCCTTTATTCTGCGGCGGCTGGAGCTGATTCGTCACGGGTTTGGGAACGTCATCCTGATGGGCTCGCGCCATTCCGCGCAGACCCTGGAGTTACGGGAGTTTCTGAGCCGCAACGGACATCCATACACCTACGTGGACCTCGATACCGACAAGACCTCGCAGGAACTGCTGGACCGTTTCGAGGTGAAACCGGGTGAGATTCCGGTGGTGATTTGTCATGGAAAGAATGTGATGCGAAGCCCGTCGATTCAGCAGCTAGCCAGCTGTCTGGGTCTCAACACGAGCATCGATAACACGCTGGTGCGGGATCTGATCATTGTGGGGGCAGGTCCGGCGGGGCTGGCCGCGGCGGTTTACGGGGCTTCGGAAGGGCTGGACGTTCTGATGATTGAGATGCAGGCGCCCGGCGGGCAGGCGGGGTCAAGTTCCAAGATCGAGAACTACCTGGGATTCCCAACCGGAGTCTCCGGTGGGGAACTGGCGGCACGAGCCACTACCCAGGCGCAGAAGTTCGGCGCCAGCATGATGATCGCCCGCAGTGTCGTCCGGCTCGACTGTGACCGGCGCCCTTATAAGGCAGTGCTCGATACCGGCGAAACGCTGGCGACGAGGGCCATCGTGATTGCGACTGGGGCGCAATATAACAAACCAAAGCTTGCAAATCTCGAGAAGTTTGAAGGAAAAGGCATCTACTACGGTGCCACATATATCGAGTCCCAGATGTGCGAGAGCGACGACGTTGTCGTGATGGGCGGAGGCAATTCGGCCGGTCAGGCCGCGGTTTTCCTGTCGCAGACCGCGCGCAAGGTGCACATGGTTGTGCGTGCGAACGAGTTGTCGAGCACCATGTCGCGATATCTGATCCGGCGATTGGAGGAGAATGCTCAAATCGACTTGCACCTCAACACCGAAATCGTCGGGCTGGAGGGCGATGGCCGGCTGGAGCGTGTGGTGTGGCGGGATAAGAAGACCGGAGAAAGCTCGACGCACGCCATCCCGCACGTCTTCGTCATGACCGGAGCCTCGCCGCGAACGGAGTGGCTCCGCGGCTGCCTGGCGCTCGACGACAAAGGCTTCATCCTGACGGGACGCGATCTGGAGACCTTCGGTGCGACGAACGGGAGCCCACGCTGGCCGCTGGCACGCCCGGCGCAGACGCTGGAGACCAGCCTGCCCGGGGTATTCGCGGTGGGCGATGCACGGGCGGGCAACGTGAAGCGGGTGGCGTCGGCGGTAGGAGAGGGATCGATCAGTGTTCACATGGTTCATAATGTCCTGGCTGAATTGTAGCCAGGCCGGATCCATGGCGGACACGATCTTTTTGAGCCTTCGCCGTGAGGTACTGTGCCCGCCGATCAAGGAGTTCCATGACTAAGACCTACGACGCGATTGTCATCGGAACCGGTCAGGCGGGTCCTTTCCTGGCGCAACGCCTGGCAGGGGCAGGAATGAATGTTGCGATCATCGAGCGCAAATTGTTCGGCGGCACGTGTGTCAACACCGGCTGCACACCCACGAAGACGCTGGTCGCAAGCGCGTATGCGGCCCACATCATTCGTCGCGCAGCCGATTTCGGAGTGGTTAACAACGGCCCGGTGAGCGTCGACATGAAGCTCGTCAAATCGAGGAAGGATGCGATTTCCGGGCAGTCGAGCGCCGGCGTCGAGAGCTGGCTGAGAGGCATGACAAACTGCACCGTGTACCAGGGCCACGCTCGCTTTGAGTCCGCAAAGGAGGTAAGCGTCGGCGCGGAAAGGCTCACGGCGGATCGGATATTCATCAACGTAGGCGGGCGCGCCGTGTTGCCTCAGATGCCCGGTATCGAAGGAGTCCCCTACCTTACCAACAGCTCCATCATGGACGTCGACTTTCTTCCGCGTCACCTGATCGTCATAGGCGGCGGCTACATCGGCCTGGAATTCGCGCAAATGTACCGCAGGTTTGGGAGTCAAGTCACCATTATCGAGACAGCGTCGCAGCTGGCTCAGCACGAGGATGACGATGTCTCGACGGCCATCCGGGGGATCCTCGAGCACGAAGGCATCAACGTTCGGCTGAACGCAACCTGTATTGGCTTTTCGAGGCGCGGCGAGGACATTCTCGCTCACGCCGACTGCGCCAGTGGCGATCGTGAGGTGAGCGGCTCCCACCTCCTGCTGGCCGTGGGACGCCGTCCAAATACCGATGACCTGGGTCTCAAAGAGGCAGGCGTTGCCGTGGATAAACGCGGGTACATTGTCGTTGATGACCATTTGCACACCAGCGTCCCGGGAATCTGGGCGTTAGGGGACTGCAACGGGAAAGGTGCATTTACCCACACGGCCTTCAACGATGCTGAGATTGTCGGGGCGAATCTTCTGGACAATGACCCGCGCAAAGTCAGCGACCGCATTACCGCTTATGCTCTGTACATTGACCCCCCGCTCGGCCGCGCGGGCTTGACGGAGGCAGAGGTCCGCAAAGGCGGCCGCCGCGCTCTGATTGGCCGGCGGCCGATGACGAAGGTTCGTCGCGCCGTGGAGAAGGGTGAGACGCAGGGGTTTATGAAGATCATCGTGGATGCCCAGACCCACGAAATCCTGGGAGCCGCCATCCTTGGAACCGGCGGCGACGAGGCTATTCACTCGATCCTTGACGTGATGTATGCCAGAGCGCCGTATACGGTCATTCAACGGGCCGTGCACATTCACCCGACCGTTTCGGAACTCATCCCTACAATGCTCGGCGAACTCCAGCCGCTTTCAGACGGGGCCGGCGCTCCGCAGTAGCGCACAGAGAAATGAAACGCGTAGGCGAGATGGTTCCGGGCCCCTCAGGTACCGCTAGTCGGCGCGAGGTTTGCTGAAGCGGGCCGTTGGCTGAACAGCGTCTGCTCCGCCAACAATTACAAGTCGATTTCGACATCGCCAGACGGCGTCGAACAACAGATCAACACATTCCCGGCGGCTGGTGGCTCCAGCGGATCGGGCTGATAGTGGACAGTTCCCCCGATCAACGCACACTCGCAGGTGTGGCAGACCCCTGTGCGGCATGACCACTGAACGGGAACGTCGCAAGCTTCTGCAAGTTCCAGCAAACTGGAAAACCGTGAATTCCACGGAACCGTGAGCCCGCTTCTTGTAAATGCAGTCTGTGGTCCGATGCCGGGTTCTCCCGCAGGAGCGTGAACCGGCGGGCGGGAGGATTGCGCAATTCCTGGTGTGATCGCTGCTTCCGGCCCAAACACCTCCAGGTGAATTCGCGTGGAATCGGCACCCCACGTCTTCAAGCCTTGGGTGAGTTCTTTAAGGAATGATGGTGGACCGCACAGGTAGAAATCCGCATCGCGAGTTACACCCAGCCGATCGAGCAGCGGCGTGTCCACATGCCCAACCGAGTCGTAATCGACACCTGGTTCATCCCCTGAATCGGGCTTGCTGTAGACAATGTGGATGCGGCTGTTCACGAGGGTTTGCAAGAGGCCCCGTGACTCTTTTGCAAAAGGATGCCCTGCGCGGTTACGCGCTCCGTAGATCCACCAGACCTCACGACGTGACGCCGCGGAGGCCAGCGAGTGCAACATGGCGAGTACGGGGGTTGCCCCAATGCCGGCACTGAGCAAGACGACTGGATCCTCGCCGGATTTCAGAATAAAACTGCCCCGAGGCGCGCTCACCTCCAAAATATCGCCCGCGTGTACGTGATCGCAAAGATACGAGCTGACGACCCCTTTCGTCTCTCGTTTGACGCTTACCCGATAAGTGCTTGCGCCGGGCATGCCTGACATCGAGTAGTTCCGGAGCAGCATCGGGCCGTTGGGTGTTGTGCGCAACCGTAGAACGAGAAACTGTCCGGGTAGAGCTGCAGGCACAGGTGCCCCGTCCGTTTGCTCGATGGACAACGAGACCACATTGGCCGTTTCTTGATCTACTCCGGCGACGCGGAATGGCCTAAAACCTGGCCAGGCTGGTGGCGGGCCGCTTGAGGCCTTGAGCCCGGCATTCCCTCCCTCCGAAGTCTTCTGCTCTGCAATTGCCTTTAAAGACGCTTTCCAGCCCTGGCTGAGCGCCGGAACTCGCAGCGAACGTTCCAGTTGTTCGCGCGAGGGGCTTGGCAAATACAGGAGCGCATCCATGTCTGCCACAGTGATGCCTTCGGGGCCGTCCGTGACCTTCACGATTTCGTCGCCAGCGCCAACTTCACCCTCTTCCAGCACCCGAAAGTAGAAGCCAGGCCGGTGATGTGACACTAGCAGAGCAGCCATTGCCGGCTCTGCCATTCTGATACCCACGCGATAGCATGTGACGCGCGGCTGAGTGACCTCGAAGAGCGCGCTTCCAATGCGGAATCGATCGCCGATGCAAACCTCATCATCGGGTAAGCCATCTACCGTGAAGTTTTCACCAAACTGTCCAAACGAAAAATCCTGCCGTCTGAGCTGAGCCTCCCAGTAGCGATAAGCGTCCATTTGATACACCATCACCGCGCGGTTCTCGCCTCCATGCCCAGCCAGATCCCCTTGTCCATCGCCTTCCACATTCAGGCGACGGACTGCAATCCTGCCCTGTACTGGCTGCTTCCAAATCGCGGTGTGGACTGTCTCGCCCCTCCATGCGACGTCACGAGGAAGCCCGACATTGATTGACAGAAGCCGCGCCATCACATACCTTCCTGGAAACAGATGCGGGGGAACAAACGATCGACCGCGATTCTCTCGAAGCTTCTTCCTCGCCTGGGCGTTCCATCCTTCGAGGTCACGTCACTCGCTGGCAGATCCGATTCCACGTGCTCCGTGTGTAGTATCTCAAAGGTGTACAGTGTTATTCGCCCGACCGCGTTTTCAGGGCGTCTCTGCTTTCGCGGACGGAGTCAGCGCGACAGCGGCCTCTGAGGTGAGCAGCAGAAACGTGAAGGTCTCTTGCAGATAGAGCCGGACTGCATCATTGGTATGGCTCAGGTAGCCGATCGAGACGTCTTGGCCGATGTGCAGCTCGAAATCGCCGCTGCGCGTGGTAACTACAAAAGCTCCGTCGATAGCAGGCGCCCAAATGATTTTATCGTCGACCAGGCGCTTGACGTGCTCCAGCACCGGATAACCCTGATCGCTGGTTTCAGCGAGTGCGGTATAGGCCTCGGCTCCCAGCAGAACCGCATAGGGGCCATTGACGCCGACAAGCCTCAATTGGCTCAGGGCTTGAGCAATGGCATCCGGGTACTGGCGAACGTCGGCCGGAAGAGGCATCCTCGGATTGCTTGTCCCCTGACGAATTCCCACGATGTCGGCTGCGGTATAGCCCTCAAAAATAGCGCTGTCCTCGGCAAAGGCGATCTGGCGGGCTGCATCCTTTGCTGGTTGCCAATCCGAGTCGTTGGCGCCTCGTTCGACATCGTCGATCGTCTGGCGATCGAGTTCAAAAGGAAAACGCAATTCCACCAGCGCCTTCGCCTCGCGCTGTCGGGCGAGAATGCCATCCCTCTGGCCGGCAATCGGACGCAAATGGCCCGTGCCGACCGCAGAGAGAACCGTGCCTGCCGGCCCCCGCACGTCGACCACACGCCGTCCCGCGAGGTAGCGTTTGAACGTGCGAGCTGTTTCCTCTTCAATCTGAGCCCACGCCGCATCCGAAATGGGGGCTAGCTCGCGGTGCAGATTATTCATGCGGAATTTCTCCTTTGAGGGAACCAATACCCAGCGAACCGTCGCTCTGCCGCGGGGTGGAAAGAGAGCCTTCGACCGTCAGTGAGTTTACAACAGGCGCGGCCAACACGGCGGACTGGTCCTCACCCATGGCTTCCAGAAATATCAAAGACGGAGCAAAGAATAAGTTTCCGGTGACCGCCCGGCTGAAATCGAGCAGCCGGTCATAGTTGCCGGGCGGCCGGCCCACGAACATGTTTTCGAGCATCTGTTCGATGGTGCGGGGCGAACGGCTGTAGCCGATGAAATAGGTGCCAAATTCACCGTGCCCGGCTCGGCCGAATGGCATGTTGTCGCGTAGGATCTTGATCTCTTTCCCGTCCTCGACAATGGTTGTGAGTGCGCTGTGCGCCGAGGTTGGCTTGATGGAGTCGTCCAATTCGATATCCGACAGCTTGGTGCGGCCGATGATTCGTTCCTGCGCCTCCGTGGAGAGCGCATTCCATGCGTCAAGATCGTGGAGATATTTCTGTATGATGACGTAGCTGCCGCGGGCGAACGCGGGGTCCTCCTCCCCGACGAGCACGGCATCCATTGCTGCCTCGCCTCTCGGATTCTCCGTCCCGTCGACGAAACCGAGTAAATCGCGGTCGTCAAAGTAACGGAAGCCATGCACTTCGTCCACTGGCGAAACCGCATCTCCGAGGCGCACCATGATCTGCATCGCAAGTTCGAAGCACAGATCCATTCGCTTCGCGCGGATGTGGAACAGCAGGTCACCCGGCGTGGAAACCGCTTGACGCGTTCCTGCGCGAATCTCTCGGAACTTATGCAGTTCCGCCGGCCGCGGCGGTCCAAAGAGCCGGTCCCACGCGTCGGACCCGAAGCCCACGACGCAGGAGAGGCCCCCTTCCAGGTCTCGAAAATCGACTGCGCGCAAGAGCGCCGAGAGGTCCCCGCACAACGACCGCACGGGCGCTCGATTGTCCAAGCCCGGGTTTACTGTCACCACCAAGAAAATCGCGGCGCGGGTGAGCGGCGCAGCTACTGGCTGGGCAACCGCCTGCGGGTCGCGTCCGGCTTCGGATCCTATCATCGATTCGGGCCCCATCTGGCTGTCAAGTTTCGAGGGTTCATCCACTCAGGGCTGATATCCGTCAGTCCGCCACTTGTCGTACAAACCAAGCTGCTCTGCGGTCCAGAATGGGCCGCCAGGAGGCATAGTTCGACCAACCAGGGTGTCCTGGACTGCTTGTGCATTCCCGTAATTGTTCGTCGCGTCAGACATGTATTGGAAATCATCCAGATGCACGCCGTGAACTTTCATGTGCTTGATATCGACGTCCCGAAACATGGGCTTGACGTCCTTTGAGAATGATACGAGCACGCAATTTCTCCTCTTCGCTAGAGTACCTCGAACGAGAGTCACAGATCGATCTCAACGTCGCCCAACCAGCGCTTGGGCCTCCACGATGCTGGCAGCGGAACTCGTGGGCCCCACTTACGTTCGTCTGGGACGTCCGAATAATCCCATTATCTACGGACCGGAGGAGAAGTTCGAGGTCGGGAAAGCGAAGATCGTTCGTCAGGGTAAGAGGATCGGGTGCTGATAGTTGCTGCGGGAGTCACGAAGCGTGACCAGGAACGATCTCGTCTACAGAAGCAGAGTCTCGATTCGATGCGCGTGCACCATGTTCTCGCAGGGCGACCAGGCGAAGACGGTAAAGCGGCCGTCCTGGGAAGCAACCAGCGCCACCGCGTCGTGTTGGTCGAGCACAAACTGGGCCGCCGAGAGGTGCCGCGTGCCGCCCAGTTGTGCCGGCTCGACCACTTCCGCGCGCGCGCCCGTGATCGGCTCCGTCACGATCACCTCGCTCACCAGCGATGCGCCGTCGCGGCGGACGATTTTAGCGCCGAAGGCGAGCACTTCGTGCTGGTCGTCGATGACGGTGGCGCCATCCACCGCCGTAAGGCCGGCGACACCGTCAACGGCGTTCCGCAGGGCGTCCGCCCACAGCCGGTCCGAATCTTCCGCAATGTGATGCCGCGTCAGGTCGGCAAGCACCGAGAACGGCGGCACCAGAGCGTAGAGAATTGGATGCACCAGCGATTCTCGCCACGTCTCGGTCCCGGCCGGCACCACCAGTAGCGATCCACCGCGCCCGTGGGCGCGCATCGAGACCGCGAGATGGATGAGCACATTTACGGATTCGCCGGAGGCGTGCTGGGTATCGAATCCGAGCAGCGAAGTCACCAAATCCGGGCAGTCAGGCAGGCGGGTGGCCTGCTCGTCGATCATTTTGACTTCATCGCCTTGCAATACGGCGACATTCGCAAACTTCTCGGATTCGTCGCCGCGGCTGTGCTTGACCACTAGCAGGCCGGGCGCGATCACCTCCAGCACAAGGCAGTACGGTGGCAGGTTGCGAGTGGCGCCCCAAACAAAAAAATGCCCGCCGTCCCGCCAAACGCCGAGATGAATGCCGGGCCGCTCCGCGGCGGGCGCGAGGCGCGTGAGTGGAGGCGCCGCCAGCGGCAGCCGCCGCTCGAATTTCAGCGGCCAATTCACCGTCTCGGGCGCAACGAAGGCGAGCGAGATGCGCGGCATGTAACCTTCCTCGCGCCGCAGGCTGGCCCAGAACGCCGCTTCGATCATGGCCTCAATCGCACTGGCGTCGGGCAGTGCCGCCGACGGTCCGCGCGGCTGAGTCGCCTGCTGGGTACGGTGCCGTGCAAAATGAGCGGCGATTGGTGCCGCTGCCGCCCTCGCTGCTGGGTACGCTGGCTGGGTCATTGCATGGTTCCGCAGGGGCCGCCCGCCCGTGCTATTTCAGGTTGCTCCGGCGTGGTGGACCCGTCACGATGCTACACCTCCACGGACCCGCACGGCGGCGCATTTGATATAGTAGCTAACGAAAAGCGGCACGTCCTAATACCGTTCGACAGAATCATGAAAGGAAGGTGTCTCAGGTGAGCTCCAGAAGAACTCCTGATCCCTCCCGGCAGCCCAAGGCAGCCTTCTCGCGGCGCGGCTTCATTCAAAGCGTCGGAATCGGCAGTGGTGCGCTGGGAACGGGCCTGCTCGAGAAGGCGGCCGAAGCCGAGCCCGTGCCAGCCGGCAGCGCCGGGCCAGGCCCGGTGCCAATTACGCTCAACATCAACGGCAAACCGGTGAACCTGATGCTGGAACCGCGCGTCACGCTGCTCGACGCTTTGCGCAACCGGCTCGATCTGACCGGCGCCAAGCGCGTCTGTGACCGCGCAACATGCGGCGCTTGCACCGTACTCATGAACGGAAAGAGCGTCTACTCCTGCACCGTGCTGGCCATCGACGCGCAGGGCAAAGCGATCGAGACCATCGAAGGCATCGCCGAGCCGGGCAAGATGCATCCCGTCTCCGCTGCCTTCTGGAACAACGACGCCCAGCAGTGCGGGTACTGCACACCGGGCTTCGTCATGGCGTGTAAAGGATTCCTGGCGGAGCATCCGAGCCCCACGCTCGAAGAAGTGGAACACGGTCTGGGCGGCAACCTGTGCCGCTGCGGCACGTACATGGGAGTCCGCCAGGCTGTGCTGGAAGCGTCGCGCACCATGAAGGCGCAAGGAGGCAAGAATGGCTAACACACCCGACTACAGCTGGCCGCCGATAGAAGCGCGCAAGGTCATCGGCCAATCGCCGAAGCGCTTGGACGGCCCCGTCAAAGCCAGTGGCCGCGCCCGCTACTCGTCGGACCAGAATCCGAAGGACCTGCTGTTTGGCATTTACGTTACCTGCCCCTACGCGCACGCCCGGGTGACCAGTATTGACACGACTGCCGCCGAGAAAATCAAGGGGGTCACGGCCGTGCACGTGGTTTCCCCGCCCGGTACCGAGATCCAGTGGCAGGGCACAGAAGTGCTCGCAGTGGCGGCTGAGACGGAAGAGGTCGCGCGCGACGGCGCGCGGGCCGTCCAGGTTGTCTACGAAGTGCTGCCGCACCTGGTGCGGGAGGAAGATCTGTCGCAGGCCGGAGCTCGAGCCAAGGCTGCCGGCGAGGTCTTGAAAGGCGACCCGGATACGGCCTTCCAGCAAGCGGCCGTGGTTTCCGAGGGCCACTACGGTATTCCGGTGGTGACCCACTGTTGCCTGGAACCGCACGGCCAGACGCTGCAGTGGAAGGGAGATAACGTGTTCGCCTGGCCTTCCACGCAGGACGTCACCCACTACGCCGGACAACTGGGCCAGAATCTTAAAGTTCCAGCCGCTAACTTCAAGGTACAGATGGACTATATCGGGGGCGGTTTCGGCTCCAAGTTTTCGCCTGATTCGTGGGGCGAAGTGAGCGCGCGGCTCTCGCAGAAATCCGGCGGGCGCCCCGTGAAGCTGTTTCTCGACCGGGCCACTGAGCAGCGCATCGCCGGCAACCGCCCGTCTGCGTTCGCGCAGATCAAGATCGGCGGCAACAAAGACGGCACCATCACTGCCTGGGAATCCCATTCCTGGGCCACTGGAGGCTTTACCGGCGGCGGTTCGCCTCCACTGCCGTATATTCTCGACGACTCCAATCACCCGATCCCCAACAAGCGGCTTGTTCACACCGCAGTTTCGACCAACACCGGTCCGTTCCGAGCCTGGCGGGCGCCGAACAACCAGCAGGCGTCGTATTTGACTTGCAGTGCGGTTGAAGATTTCGCCGCGAAAGCCGGCCTCGATCCCCTCGAAGTCTTCAAATTGAACCTGCAATACGCTCCCAAAGCCCGCCAAGATCTGTACCGCTTTCAGTTCGACAAAGCGGCCGAGCTGGCCGAATGGAAGGCCAACTGGAAGCCGCGCGGCCAAAGTAAGGAGACAGTGAGGCGCGGCCTCGGCTTGGGCTTCAGCGCCTGGGGCGGTGGCGGCCACGCCAGCCAGTGCAACGTCACGCTGCACGCCGATGGCTCCGTCCAGGTGGATATCGGGACGCAGGACCTGGGCACGGGAACGCGCACCATCATCACCCAGGTGGCTGCAGAAACGCTGGGCCTGCCGATGGGCGCCGTCAAGCTGGCGATCGGCTCCAACGATTTGCCGCCCGACAATGGTTCGGGTGGTTCCACCACAGTGGGCGGGGTTTCCGCTTCTACCCGCAAGGCCGCCGTGAATGCGCTGGCCAAGCTGTATGATGCGGTGGCGCCGTCGCTCGGCACAACCGCCGATCAACTGGAAGCGGTCGACGGCCATATCCGCGTGAAGGGCAGCCCTGCTAAGAGCCTCACCTGGACCGCCGCCTGCAAGAAGATCGGCGCCGCCGGCGTCATCACGGAGACCGGCGCCAACGATCAGCGCAACCCAAGCCAGGGACTGATCTCCTCTGGCGTGGGAGGCGTTCAGGTCGCCGACGTATCGGTAGACACGGAAACCGGCGTGGTCAAGATCAATAAGTACGTGGCCGTGCAGGATTGCGGCCTCGTGATCAACCCCCGCTTGGCTGAGAGCCAGGTTTACGGCGCCATCATCATGGGCATTTCCACCGCCCTGTTCGAGCGCCGCTTCATGGACGCTCAGACCGGCGCCATGCTGAATGCCGACATGGAGTTCTACAAGCTGGCCGGCATCGGCGACATCGGTGAGATCAAAGTGCACATGGACATTCGTCCGGAAAACGACAAGCGCGGCGTGATCGGACTCGGTGAGCCACCGGCAGTGGCGATCTGTGCCGCGGTCGGTAATGCGGTCGCCAATGCGATCGGCGTGCGGGTGCCGTACATCCCTATGAGTCCGGATCACGTGCTCGACGCGCTGGAAAGGAGGAACGCATAATGCAAACCTTCGAATACTCGAATCCGGCAACACTGAAGGAAGCCACCGGCCTGCTGGCGGCTGCCTGGGGCGAGGCCGACGTGCTGGCGGGTGGCACGGACCTGATCAGCCTGATGAAGGACTCCCTGCACACGCCCAAGCGGGTAGTGAATGTCAAGTCGATCCATGAGCTGGGCGGCATCACGCGCACCGCCGCGGGCCTGCGCATCGGCGCCACCGTCACCATGGACGAGCTGGCGAGAAGCGCCGAGGTGCGGGCCGGCTACCAGGCACTGGCCGATGCCGCGGCCGGCATTCCCAGTCCTCAAATCCGCCATATGGGTACGGTAGGCGGCGACCTGTGCCAGCGCCCGCGCTGCTGGTATTATCGCCAGGGATTCGGGCTGCTCGCGATGAAGGACGGCAAGTCGCTGGTGGCCGGCGGAGAGAATCAGTATCACTCCATCTTCGGCAGCGGCCCTGCCTACTTCGTCAGCGCATCCAGCCTGGGGCCGGCGCTGATCGCGCTGGGCGCCAAAGTGAAGCTGGTTTCCGCCAAAGGCTCGCGTGAAGTTCCTGTAAAGGAGTTTTTCGTGGCGCCGAGCGATGAGAGGACGCGCGAAATCGCGCTACGGCCGGATGAGATCCTCACCGAGATCCTCGTTCCCACTGCGGCAACCCATTCGGCAACCTACGAAGTCCGCCAGAAGACGGCACTCGATTGGCCGCTGGCGGCCGCCTCGGTAGCCATCACCATGAAGGGGGCGGTTGTAGGCTCGGCGCGAATCGTTCTCGGCCACGTGGCGCCCACGCCCTGGGAGGCCGCGTCCGCCGGCCAGTTTCTCGCGGGCAAGACCATCACCGTTGAAACTGCCGGGGCCGCCGGCAAAGCCGCCGTCGATGGCGCGCAACCGCTCAGCCACAATGCCTACAAAGTGACGCTGGCCAGGACCGCAGTCAAGCGGGCGCTTTTAGCCGCCGCGAAAGTGAGGGCCTGAACATGGAATCCTTACCCGTAATTGCCGCCACGCGCTGCGAAAAACTGCGCTGGAAGGGAATGTTCATTCAGGCGGAGTTGCTGGACTCCACCATCCAGCATTCCGACGACCACGCCTACTGGTGCCAGCACACGTTCAAATGCCTCGGCCCGGACGGCCAGGCCGTCGGTCATCAGGAATGCATCCCCGGCCGGGATTGCTACGAAGAGCTGTAGAGAGCAGGTTGCTCCTGCAGCCGAATCCCATCTCCCCATAGGGGCCGGGCATGCCCGGCCCGCAGGCGCAGCACGCGCGGCAGGTTCTCGCAGGCCGGGGGCCTGCGCCACGCCTACCGTGTCTTCCCCATGTTGTAAACGTAGATGATGTGCTCCATGGTGCCTTCGCGCACATGGGCCACGGCAAACGGGCGCCAGCCCTTCACCGGGAATTCGTTGGTGACCACCCGGCTTCCCGGCTTGAGGGATTTTTCCAGGAGGGGACGCAGCCGCTCATTGGATGTCGTCAGCAGGCACATCGTCACCACGTCCGCCTCATGGAGATCCGCTCGCAGAGCACTGCCTTCGACAATCGTGATTTTGCCGTCCAGGCCGAGCTCCTTAATGCGCTGCCGCGACTTCTTGCACATGTCCGGCAGGATCTCGATCCCGATACCGCGCGCCCCGAAATCCTGCGCGGCAGCGATCAGAATACGCCCATCGCCGCTCCCTAAGTCGTAGACGGTTTCGCCGGCTTTCACGTGACCGGCCTCCAGCATCCTGTGCACGATCAGCTCCGGCGTCGGAAGATTCGGGGCCAGATTCTCCATAGGCCCGAACTGCTGCCCCAGGCAAGGCAGACCGGCAACGAGTGCGATCAGGGCGATTCGCATGGACTAAAGAGTTGGACGTCCTATTGAGAAGGCGCGTTACCCGCAACCGTCGCGCCCGATTTGCCTTTCACGATGCGGCCCATGATATCGTTCCAGGCGAAGAACAGATCTCGTGGCCGGCTGATGGTAAATTCTATGCCCTTCAAGTACTTAACGGCGCTTCCGATGGCGTCGCGCCACGGGTTGCCCGAAGGGTTCAAGTTGTAGTTCATATAGAAGACCGGGAACCTCACGTCGCTCAGCTGCTTCAGCGTTTCCTGCGGAATCACATCCTCCACGGCGATCTTGGGGCCGGCGAAAATCACCGCGTCAGGATTATCTTTTGCCTGGCCCACCTCGGCAGCGATCAGGCCTCCCAGAAACTCCGAGTCGCCGTGTTTCTGCGCCAGCCTCTTGAGATCAATCGTGCCCAGATTAAGCGCACTCAGGGCGTGGCCAAGAGCCGGGAAGTCGATCTGCGGAGCCTCCTGCTGGCGGTAGATGACCTTCTGCTCCTGAAGGTTGAACGCCACCACCGAAAACTTGACGATGCGCGGTTCCCGGTCGATGTTGCGCAGAATCGAAACCAGAGCGCTGGTGTCCATCGGCTGCAAGGATGCTGCGGCGGAATCCTGCGGGGCGAAATTGATGACGACTTTCACGTTTAGAGGCGAATCGCCGCGATCCCGGTCCACCGGCGGATCCGGCTTAAAGGTCTCCGTGTCGACCTGCTGCACGGCGCCGGCTGCAATATCCAGAGTCATCTGCTTGTCGCGCGGGGGCAGCGGCGCCTCGGCATCCCAGTGAAACGAGCAAACGCGTTCGGCGCGGTCCCGCATCAGCCAGTCGATGTGATACTTGCCCTCGCCGACGTCGAATGCGCCCAGCAGAAAGGCAGGCCCACGTTCGTCATCGTCGATCGCCGGCACCGCAACGTGTTGCGCGAAATAAACCGGATCATCCGCATGGCCTTCGGGAATGACACGAAACACCATGGTGAGCTGGTTGCCGTCGCCGGCCAGCTCCTTCAGCGGAACGCTCACCTCATAGCCGGCATGGAACTTCAGATCGAAGCCCAGTACCGGCTTGTTGGGAGTTACCGTGCACGGAAGATCCTTGCGGGCTTCCTGCGATTCCAGCACCGCGCCATCGGTAGCGAACAACCGCACCATCCCGCCGGGCGTTCCGTCAGACATCAATTCCTGCGCCGCCAGCGGCAGCACGGCAGTCAGCCACACACCACAACAAATCCACCGGAACGTAGGGCCAGATCCGCAATACCGGGGTTCCCTTGACATTGAGATGGCGCCCGCCTCCTCCGTTTGGCTCTCACCCTGAAGCTTGATTCGATTATGGCGCAAATTTGCTCCGCCGAGACCGTGTATTTCGCAGAACAGGCCGGAATGTACCGGTGGGCCGGCCTGTTCCTCGCACGTTCCGCCTCTGCGATGGGAGAATAGTACGGGAGCTGGCCGTGTTTGGAATGGACCGCACTAAGACCCAGGGCAAAGAGGTGCCTTCGGCGGATTCGCAGCTCGCAGATGTGATCATCAGCCCGGACACGCGGCGCGCCAACCGAGTGCCGCCTGGCCAGGCCCGGACTGCGAAATGGCCGGTGCTCGACGCCAGCGGCCCGCCGCTGGTAGACCTGAGCCGCTGGCAGTTGAGCGTGAGCGGCCTGGTGGCTGAACCTGCCGTGTGGAGTTGGAACGACTTCCAGAAGCTGCCCCGGGTCAAAGTCTTCTCCGATTTTCATTGCGTCACGCGCTGGTCGCGTCTAGGCAACCTGTGGGAAGGCGTCTCCACCCGCGAGCTCATCGCCCGCGCCGGCGGCGCCGGGCCGGAGGCCCGTTTTGTGGTGGCGCACGGCTACGACCGCGGCTGGACCACCAACCTGCCGCTCGAACACTTGCTGGCCCAGGACTCCCTGGTCGCATTTCTGCACGATGGAGAGCCGATCATGCTGGAACACGGCGGCCCGGCCCGCCTGGTGGTGCCCGGACTGTACGCATGGAAGAGTGCCAAGTGGCTTCACGGCCTCGAGCTGGTCAAGGACGACCGCCCCGGTTTCTGGGGGGCGAACGGCTACCACATGCGCGGCGACCCATGGGCGGAAGAACGCTTTGGCTGGTAGGCGGCAGCGCCCAGCCGAGCTACAATGGTTCCATGGGGTGCACTCCCTCCATTTCCCGGCCGGGACTCTTCGGGTCCGACTAGCCCTCCTGCCTCGCGGCGCGCGTCCTGTTTCTTGAGACGCGCATTCTCTGGATTCACAAGTAATTGAGCAGGAGGTTTTTATGGGAAAGACCTTGGATCAGGTGCGTCCCGATCTTCCACTCATCAGCGGGCCTCTACCCGGGCCCCGCGCGCGTGCTGTGGTGGAGCGCGATGGCCGGGTGGTGTCGCCATCCTACACGCGTTGCTATCCGCTGGTGGCGGCGCGTGGCGAAGGCGCGATGGTGGAAGACGTCGACGGAAACCGTTTTTTGGACTTCAATGCTGGCATCGCCGTGGTTGCCACCGGGCACTGCCATCCGCGTGTCGTGAAAGCGGTGCAGGAACAGGCTGCCCGGCTGATGCACATGTCGGGCACGGACTTCTACTACGAAGAAATGGTGGCGCTGGCTGAAAAGCTGGCTGGCATCGCTCCTGGCGGGCTGGAGCGGCGCGTCTCGTTTGGCAATTCGGGCGCGGAGGCGATGGAAGGCGCCATCAAACTGGCACGCTGGGCGACCAAACGCGACAAGATTATCGCGTTCTTTGGCAGCTTCCATGGCCGCACCATGGGAGCTCTATCGCTGACGGCGCGCAAGGCAGTACAGCGCGCAGGGTTCGGGCCGCTCGTGCCGGGCGTAGTTCACGCGCCGTATCCCAACTGCTACCGCTGCCCGTTTGGGCAAAAGCCGGAAAACTGCGCGGTGGAGTGCGTGAGCTTCATTGAGAATACGCTCTTGAAGACCGTGGCGCCGCCGGAAGAGACCGCCGCGATCGTCGTGGAGCCGGTTCAGGGCGAAGGCGGGTATATCGTGCCGCCGCGGAAGTTTTTCGACGAACTCACGCGGGTAGCGCACCAGAACGGCATCCTGCTGGTTTTCGACGAGGTCCAGAGCGGGATGGGCCGCACCGGCAGTATGTGGGCGGCAGATCACTTCGAGGCCGTGCCGGACATCATGGCGGTGGCCAAGGGAATTGCCAGCGGTTTGCCGCTCTCAGCCACGGTAGCGCGCGCCGACCTGATGACATGGCCGCCCGGTGCGCATGCTTCCACCTTCGGCGGCAATCCTGTGGCGTGCGCGGCAGCTCTGGCGACCATTGCCCTACTCGAAGAGGAGCTGATCGACAACGCGGCGCGCATGGGCGCACATCTGATGGACCGCCTGCGCGACTGGCCGCAACGGTTCCCCCAGGTGGGCGAAGTTCGAGGGCTGGGGTTGATGATCGGCGTTGAACTGGTGCGCGACCAGGCAACGCGCGAGAAGGCGCCCGAACTACGTGACCGTGTGGTCCAGATGGCTTTCGAACGCGGCCTGCTGATCCTCGGCGCCGGCGATAACAGCCTGCGGCTTTGCCCGCCGCTGATCGTGACACGCGAACAGTGCACCTTCGCTCTTGAGACACTGGAGGCGTGCCTGACCGCAGTAACGAAACCCAACTAGAATAATGGCCACCAGGAACACAGCTCAACGCATGTCAGCATGACATGACCGTATACTTGTCTTTGTTCCTGCTTTTATCAGTGTTGATCTGTGTTCATCTGGGGCTCGAAGACGGGCCTTTCGCGCTGTTCCTTGCGCCACGACCGCTCCCTCGCGCTCGCGGCTGCGCAAGATTCATCAGAGCCGCGACCGCCAGGGAGCAGTTGCCTCGGAAACCATGACGCTCCGCCGCGAATATCGGGCTTTTACTCCGTCGCCGGCAGAACTGCCTACCCGGCGCCGGAGAGTCCTCGACGTGGGCTGCGGCATTCACAAGCAGGCGGGAGCCATCGGCGTCGACCGCAATCCTGCCAGCCAGGCCGATGTCATCGCCGACCTGGACCGCTTCCCGTATCCGTTCGCCGACGGCGTTTTCGACCGCCTGTATGCCATCCATGTCATCGAGCACGTGGCTGACGTCATGCGCACCATGGAGGAGTTCCACCGCCTGGTGCGAACCGGCGGCACCGTGCGCATTGAGACGCCGCACTATACCGATTTCAGCTCGTTCTGCGATCCCACCCACAAAAGCCACCTCAACAGCTTCAGCTTCCGCTACTTCGGCGAGAATCACGGCGGCTTCGGTTACTACACGGCAGTGCGATTTCGTGAGATTTCGGTGCGCGTGAAGCTACTGGCCTTGTGGAGGTGGCTCGGGTTCGAATTTCTGGTCAACCGTTTCCGCCGCTTCCGGCTCTTTTGGGAACACTACCTGTGCTACGTGGTACGGGGCAAGGCGATGGAATTCGAATTCGAAGTGATCGAGTGATCGGATGGTTATACCGCGCCGCGGACTTGCTGCGGCGCCGCGCAATTTCTCGTGATCATGGCCGGCTGGGCGAAGATTTGGCCTACCGGCACCTGCGCCGGCACGGGTGCACGGTGGTCGCGCGCAACTACAAGGCCCGCTCGGGCGCGGGAGAAATCGACCTCGTAGCGTGGGATGGCGCGGTCCTGGTCTTCGTCGAAGTGAAGACGCGGTCGAGCGCCGACTTCGGCACTCCTGACGCCGCTGTGGACGAAGAAAAACAGCGCCGGATCGCGATCGCCGCCCGCGAGTATGGCTATCGCGCCCAGCTCGCGGCAGCTCGCACCCGCTTCGATATCGTCAGCGTCATTCTGGGACGGCCTCCACGCATTACCTGGATGCGCGACGCCTTTCACGTCCGTGTCATATAATCAGGTGTTTGCCGATAACCCTACCCGGAGGAAAACCCTCGCTTGCCTGAGTTGCGCAAAGACCCCATCACCGGCCGCTGGGTGATCATCGCGACCGATCGCGCCAAGCGCCCCGGCGATTTCATTCGCCAGCCGGTGCCGATCGCCCAGCAGACGGTATGCCCGTTCGATGCCGGCCACGAGAACAAAACTCCGCCCGAAGTGCTTGCCTACCGGAACGGCGGCGGCCGCGACCAGCCCGGATGGCGGGTACGCGTGGTGCCGAACAAGTTTCCGGTGCTGGTGGTCGAAGGCGACTTGAACCGGCAGGGCGAAGGCATGTACGACAAGATGAGTGGCATCGGCGCCAACGAAGTGATCATCGAGACGCCGGACCACGCGGCGACCCTGGCCGAGATGCCCGAACCGCAGATTGCCGAGGTTCTGAAAGCGTTCAAGGACCGCGTCAACGATTTGAAGCGGGACCGGCGGTTCCGCTACATCATCCTGTTCCGCAACTATGGCGAAGCGGCGGGCGCTTCTCTGGAACACCCGCATTCGCAGCTGATCGCCCTGCCGGTTATCCCCAATGTCGTGATGGAAGAAGTGGACGCGTCGCGCGAATTCCATGCCGCCAAGGAGCGATGCATTTTCTGCGACATCATCCGCGAAGAAAGCTCGGCGGGCACACGCCTGATTTCGGAGACGGACCGGTTTACGGTCCTGGCGCCATATGCGCCGCGCTTTCCCTTCGAGACCTGGATCCTGCCCAAGCAGCACGCCTCGCACTATGAGGACTCTGAGCCTGCCCTGCTGGATAATCTGGCTTGGGTGCTGCGCTCCACCATGCGCAAGATCGACAAAGTGCTGGAGCGGCCGGCCTACAATTTCATTGTGCACAGCGCCCCCGTTCAGGAAGCGCCGCTGGCCTACTACCATTGGCACATCGAAATCATTCCTAAACTCACCAAGGTCGCAGGATTTGAGTGGGGCACCGGCTTTTACATCAATCCCACGCCGCCCGAAGAGGCAGCGCACTTTTTACGCGAGGCGGGGCTGGGATGATCTCACGCCGCGGCCTGCTGATGGCGTCGGCCGGGGCTCTGGCGTGCGGCAGGCGGAAAGCGACTGCATACCCGGGCTACTGCCTGGTGGCCAACCGCCAGGGGCGCAACGTGGCAGTGGTGGACCTCAGCCGTTTCCGCGTGCGCAAACAGATTGCGCTCGATTCCGCGCCGACCCTGGTGGTGCCGCATCCCGATAAGCCGGTTGCCTTCGCGCTCGCGCCAGCAAACGGGACGGTTTATGAACTGGATGCCGCCGCGCTGGCGGTGAGCCGCCGGATGCGGGCGGGAAACACCGCCGTGGAGATGCGTCTGGCGCCGGATGGCAAGGCGCTCTGGGTCCTCTACCGCGACCCTCCCGCCCTGGTGGAAACGCCTCTCGATTCGCTCAAACCCACGCGGCACATCCATCTGAATTCGGCGGCTGACAGCTTCGATCTGAACGCCGATGGCCGGGCAGCCGTGGCCTGCCGCCAGGACAAAACCATCGCGATTGCGGCGCTGGATGCGGCACGAGTGGAGCGGACGATCCTCTGGGACGCGCCGCCCGAGTTTGCCCGCTTCCGTACTGACGGCAAGCTGCTGCTGGCCGCCAACGCCGCCGGCCGCAGCATTGCGTTTTTCGAAGTCGCCAGCGGCAAGATACTGGTGCAGCTGCCGCTCCCCTTTGAGCCGCGGAACTACACCATCACGCCCGACGGCGGCCAGGTCTTCCTGAGCGGTCCGGGTATGGACGCGGTGGCGATCGTGTTTCCCTATAGCACCGAGGTCTGGCAAACCGTGCTCGCGGGACGCGCGCCCGGCGCCATGACGGTATCCGACACGCCGCCCTTCTTGCTGGTTTCGAACCCGGAGACCAACAGCGTGACCGTGCTCGACCTGGCGAACCAGAACCTGTCGGCCGTCGTGGAAGTGGGTGCCGGTCCTGGCCCTATCCTGATTACGCCCGACAATCAGTACGCGCTGGTGCTGAATGAGCTGTCGGGCGACATGGCTGTGATTCGCCTGGACCGTCTCAGCGCATCATCGTCCGACCGCGTGCTCCGCTACAAGAGCGCCTCGCTGTTCACCATGATTCCCGTCGGCGATACGCCCGTCAGCGCTGCGGTGGTGAAGTGGTAAATGTGGTGCGGGCAGCCCTGCCTGCTGTGTCGAGAGTCATCTCGACATTTCTTTTTATGGTTTGGGGCACGCAGCGCTCCGCCGGCACCTGGAAAAAGTCGCCACGATTCCCGGCTTAGGCGGCTCGCCAGCCCGCGCCCGTGTCAACCGCCGCTTACTTGATCTCGAGGACTTCTTTCTCTTTGATCTTGGCGGCCTGGTCCACCTTGAGCATGTAGCCGTCGGTGAGTTTCTGGACTTCATCCAGGGTGCGCTTCTCGTCGTCTTCGGTAATCTTCTTGTCCTTCAGCAGCTTCTTGACGGCCTCGTTGCCGTCGCGGCGGATGTTGCGGACCGAGACGCGATGGTGTTCCGCGGTGGCGTGCAGCCGCTTCACCAGTTCCTTGCGCCGCTCTTCGGTGAGCGCAGGGATCGGCAGACGAATCATCTTTCCATCGTTGGCCGGATTGAGGCCCAGGTCGGAAACGCGAATGGCTTTTTCAATCGGCCCGATCTGGGAAACGTCCCACGGCTGGATGGTGATCAGGCTGGGCTCGGGAACGTGCAGGTTGGCAAGCTGGTTGAGCGGCGTGGGTGTTCCATAGTAGTCCACGCGGATGTGATCCAGAATGCCCAGCGAAGCCCGGCCGGTGCGGATGCTCGCCATTTCATGCTGCAGGTCGCTCACGGCCTTTTCCATGCGGGCTTTGAGGTTAGCCTCGACCTCCTTGACGGTGTTGAACGGGGTAGCGGCTGCTGCTGGCTGGTCGGTCTTCATAAGAGTGTCTCCGGTAACCGTCTCCACAACGTCACGGGCGGAAGGGCGGCATCATCAGTGAATTACGGTGCCGACGGCTTCGCCCATGGCTACTCGCATTATATTGCCGGTTGTATTCAAATTGAAAACGATGATCGGCAGCTTGTTGTCCCGGCACATGGCAATGGCGCTCGCGTCCATCACCCCCAGCCCCTTGGACAGCACTTCGAGGTAAGAGACCTCGGCGAACCGGACGGCGCCGGGGAACTGCAGCGGATCCCGGTCATAGACGCCGTCGACGCGAGTGGCCTTGATGATGACGTCAGCCTTGATCTCGAGCGCCCGCAGGGTCGCTGCCGTGTCGGTGGAAAAGTAAGGGTTCGAGGTGCCCGCGGCGAAAATGGCGACGCGCCCCTTTTCCAGGTGCCGGATCGCGCGGCGCCGGATATAAGGCTCGGCCACCGGCCGCATTTCGATGGCGGTCATCACGCGGGTGGCGATGCCGATCTGTTCCAGGGCATCGGAAAGCGCCAGCGAGTTGATAACCGTGGCCAGCATTCCCATGTGGTCCGCGGTGACGCGGTCCATTTTGCGGCCGGCATCGGAGACCCCGCGGAAGATGTTGCCGCCGCCTACTACGACTCCGGTTTGGACCCCGGCCGTGGCCACGCCGCCGATCTCCTGCGCCAGGCCCTGCACGCGATCGGCATCGATCCCGAATTGGGCGCCGCCCGCCAGCACTTCGCCGCTTAACTTCAGCAGGATGCGCTTGTAGGCAGGCATTTACTGGGCGACCGGTTCCGGCACGGAATTCTCGCCGCCGGCTTCGGCCGCAGCCACGTCTCCCACTTTGAAGCGGACGAAGCGGCTGACGCTGATGTTTTCGCCAAGCTTGGCGATCTTGGTCTTGACCAGCTGATCGATGGTGAGGGTGGCTTCCTTGACGAAAGGCTGTTCCAGCAGGCACACCTCTTCGTAGAACTTGCTGAGCCGGCCCTCCACGATACGGTCGAGAATCTTTTCAG
>Ga0181535_10002197_pt1 | contig 24214 bp, 2 predicted proteins | sample PEATcosm2014_Bin_44_FD_119774 | JGI IMG/M metagenome (GOLD analysis project Ga0181535, IMG submission 119774) | Peatland microbial communities from MTU Mesocosm Facility, Houghton, MI, USA - PEATcosm2014_Bin17_30_metaG | ecosystem: Environmental > Terrestrial > Soil > Wetlands > Peat | place...
ATGGCGGACAGAGTCAAACCAATATTTTCGCCGCTAACATGACCACGCAGAATACTTACTACGACACGCGATTCGCCACGGGCTTTGGTCCGCCATGGTTTCCGTCAACCACGATAGCTCCGAGCAATATAAATGTCGTCGCGCCGACGGTGACCCCCACGGTAACGCGTATGAGCTGGAGCACATCGCCGCAGTAACGGCCGGCCCGACTAGATTCGTGGAAGCTTTGCCCGTTAGCCGAGCTTACTTGGTATTTGCGAACGTTTGGTTTTCCTGGGTAACATCCGAGGCCGTCCGCGAGTGCGCGTCGCACATTCCAAAGACCAGTACAGCGCACGCGCGAGAAGCTGAGACTGTCGAGTAACGCGAGCCTGGGTGAGTTTTGTTTGATTTCTAAAAGCTGCTGAGGCCCGCCTTGCTCCGAGGGCGTCCTACTCCGTTAAGCGATTCCGCTTTACCCTGCGACATCTATCTGCAACCCGCTCTTCGACGAGTCTTGACTGTTTTGAGAAGGCGCGAACTACCCAAATGGTGGTAGGCGGAATTCATACCGCCGTTCCGAAATGGAACCGTTCCGCTTGTCACCAAGGTGTGCGATGAGTTGTTTCTCCTTGCAATGCAATCCAGAGTACCTGTTAATGCTCATTATCTTTTAGTTCTCCAAGCGCTCTGCTCACCACCTATAGCGACGGGGGTGAGTGTAGTCGGGCGCTCTTACTCAGTCGGACCAGTTTCACTCGGACCAATCCTAGTCGGGCCAGTTTTACTCAATCGGGAACCCATCGTTCTTCCTCTGGCGGTGCGGGCGTGTTTAGGACACGCCATAAGGTCTCTTTATTGACCGACAGAGATGATTCTTTCGTTGTTCGGCGCCAAGGCGTTGTTGGCCTGGACTCAAGATGATCCTTCACCTCAGGTACGAAGCGGAGTGAATCGTATGCGGAAAATTCACAATGCAGTTCTGGTGTCGCTGACGGCAGTGTTCTGCCTGTTTGCTACGGGCTTTACAGTTGCGCAAACCACGCTCTCGCCGACGTCGGTGAGCTTTGGCAACGTGGTGGTCAACCAGAGCAGCGTGATCAAGACCGTTACGCTCAAGAACACCCAGGCGGTCAGTCTCAAGATCACTTCGCTGACGTTGCCTGCCGGCGGCTATGCATTCGATTCGTCGTCGACGTGTGCCAACCCCGGCACCTTGGGTGCGGGTCTCAGTTGCAAGATCAATCTGACCCTTACTCCGACCAAACTGAGAGCAGTGCCGGCAGGCTCGCTGACGATCAATACCGATGCTGGCGGCGCCCAGTCGGTGCCCCTTTCCGGGACGGGAGTGGCGCCGACGTCTGTGACGACGTCGGTGAGCTTTGGCAACGTAGTGGTCAACGAGGTGAGCGCGGTCCACATGGTTACGCTGACGAATAACCAACTGGTGCCATTGGGGATCAGTTCGCTGAGTTTGCCGCAAGGCGGCTACGGGTTTGATTCGTCGTCGACGACGTGCCCCAGCTCGGGTTCGTTGGGCGCGGGTCTGAGTTGCAATATAGGGTTGACGCTGACGCCGGCCGCTCTGGGGCCGGTTACGGGCGGATCGCTGAGCATCAGCACGGTTCCGAGCGGCGGCTCACAGCTGGTGCCGCTCTCCGGGACGGGAGTGGCCCCGACGACGTTCTCGCCAACGGCGATGAACTTTGGCAACGTGGTGGTCAACCAGACCGCCCTCGGTGGCCTTATCCTCAAGAACAACCAGCTGGTGCCTCTCGGAATCACTTCGCTGACGTTGCTGGGAGACGGATTTGGCTTTCAACCGGGGGGAAACACGTGCCCCAACCCCGGCAACTTGGCTCCGGGGTTGAGTTGCGGCATGGGGATCACGTTCACTCCTACGTCCCTGGGAGCGGCGCCGGCAGGCTCGCTGACGATCACCACCAATGCCGGCAACAGTCCGCAGACGGTGACGCTTACCGGGACGGGAGTCGCACCGACGGTGGTTTCACCGACATCAGTGGGCTTTGGCAACGTAATCGTCAATACGGCCAGTGCGGTCCACACGGTTACGCTCACGAACTACCAGTCGACGGCGCTTGGGATCACTTCGCTCGGTTTGGCGGGAAGTGGATATGGGTTCGATCCAACGACGACGACGTGCGCCAATCCCGGCACGTTGGGCGCGGGCCTGAGTTGCAAAATCGGGCTGACGCTGACGCCAGCCGCTCTGGGAGCGGTGACGGGCGGGTCGCTGACGATCACCACCAATGCCGGCAACAGTCCGCAGACGGTGACACTTTCCGGGACGGGAGTCGCGCCGACGGTGGTTTCACCGACATCGGTGGGCTTTGGCAACGTAATCGTCAACACCTCCAGTGCTGTCCACACCGTTATCCTCACGAACTACCAGTTGACTCCGCTTGGGATCACTTCGTTCGGTTTGGCAGGAAGTGGATATGGGTTCGATCCAACGACGACAACGTGCGCCAACCCCGGCACGTTGGGCGCGGGCCTGAGTTGCAAAATCGGTTTGACGCTGACGCCGGCCGCTCTGGGAGCGGTGACGGGCGGGTCGCTGACGATCACCACCAATGCCGGCAACAGTCCGCAGACGGTGGCTTTGTCAGGCACGGGAGTCGGCCAGGCGATGTTCAACCCATCGAGCCTGGGCTTCGGATCGGTGGTAATTAACACGGCCAGCGCGGCGAAGAAAATCACTTTAACGAACTATCAGAGTGTCCCGCTGAATCTGACCCAGATTACGATTCCGTCGCCCTATGCGGCTGATCCCGGCACCACTACCTGCGCCGTTGGCACGCCCGTTTCCGCCCTCGGTACTTGCACCATTGGCGTGGTCTTTATGCCGACGACTGTGGGCTCGCAACCAGGCACCCTGTCAGTCAGCGATACTGCGGGGAACAGCCCGCAGACGGTTAGCCTCACCGGGACGGGAGAAACCGCGGCCTCGCTGAGCCCGGCGACCATTGGATTTGGGAATGTGACGGTTGGCACCACCAGCACGACCAAGACGGTGACGCTGCACAACAACGAGACCGGTGTGGTGTCCATTACCCAGGTTATTTTCGGCGGAGCTTTTGCGCTCGACCCAGGCGCCATCACGACCTGCCCGCAGTCGGGCGGCTCGGTGAGCGGTGCGCTGGCCGCGGGAGCGAGCTGCGTCATCGGTATTACCTTCAAGCCGGTGGCCACCGGAGCCGTTACCGGACAGATTACGGTGATTAGTACCGCTGCGAACAGCCCGCAATTCACGGCGCTGTCCGGCTCCGGAGTTTTGCCAGTCGCGTTATCGCCGGCATCGCTCGGCTATGGCAACGTGGTCATGAACACGAGTGTGTCGAAGAACGTTACTTTGACGAACACTCAGGCGATTGCGCTAAATATAACCGCGATCACGCCTCCGGCTTCCTTTGCCGTCTCTCCCGCCACCACTACTTGCCTGGTCGGCACGCCTGTACCGCCGGTGAGCAGTTGCGTCATTACTCTGACCTATACGCCTACGGCGTTAGGCGCGGTGCCGGCAAGCGCCAACCAGTTGAGCATCGTGGACGGCGCCGGCACCCAAACGATCAACCTGTCAGGCTCTGGTGTTGCGGCTGTAACCCTGAGTTCGGCGACGCTGAGTTTCAGCACGGTGGTGGTCAACGAGCCCACGGTCAAGACGGAGAAGCTGACGAATAATCAGACCGTCCCGTTAACGATCACCTCGATTACGGGCTTCGCCGGCGGCTACACGTGGGACACCACTGATACCACTTGCCCGCTGACGCCTGCTACTTTAGCGCCGGGCCAAAGTTGCGTAATCGCCGTGAGTCTCACGGCGACCGCGACGGGATCGCAACCTGGGACGATCAGCGTCAACCACGATGCGGCAGGCAGTCCACAGACGTTCAAGCTCAGTGCCAGCGCGGTCGCGCCGGTAGTGCTCTCGCCCACTTCGCTGTCCTTTGCTGCCCAGTACGAGGGCACAACGAGCGCGCCCAAGACCGTTTTCCTGACCAATACGCAGAACGTTCCGCTGACTATTTTCTCGATCACGCCCGCGGGCATCAACGCCGCTGATTTCGCGGTCACGAGTTCCTGCCCCATGAAGCCCGCAACTGTCGCGCCAGGCTCCCAGTGCACGCTGTCGGTAACCTTCACGCCGACCGGATCGGGAACGAGAAAGGCCACGCTGAGCATCGCAGACGACGCCCTGGGCACCCCGCAGACGATCCCTCTGTCCGGCCCCGGCAATGCGCCCGTGACCATTTCGCCGTTATCAATCACCAATTACTCGGCGAACGTTGGCACAACGAGCGCTTACAAGACCGTCACCATCACGAACAGCTCGACCGTAGGGGTGCACTTCAGCAACTTCCAGTTGAGCGGCGACTTCGTGCCGACGTTGAACACGTGCCCGATCGGTCCCCTTACATCATTAGACCTAGGTAAGTCCTGCACGCTCACCATCAGCTTCGCGCCCACCATTGGCGGCGTTCGCGACGGCCAGCTCCAGGTGTACGACGATGCCGTGACCAGCCCGCAAGTAATTAACCTGTCCGGCACGGGTACGAGCCCGCTGACGATTACACCAACATCATTGACCTTCAGCGCGCAGAAGCTCAGTACCACCAGCCCTCCGAAGACCATTACCCTCACCAATCACGAATCGCAGCAGGAGAGCTTCACGCTCGCCACGACGGGCGACTTCACCGCTGCCAGCACCTGCATCGGAGGCGTGATTCCCGCTGCCCCCGGTTCCACGTGTATCATTTCGGTGAACTTCGTTCCCAGCGCGACTGGCCCGCGTACTGGCTCGTTGACGATTGCGCACTCGGCCGCTATCGGCTCACCGCTGACCGTGTCGCTCAGTGGTTCGGGAACCACGAGCAATCCGCCGGCGGCTGTGGCCGTGGTTTCGCCCGGAGCAGCCGTCGCGGGTTCCAAATATGCCAGCGTGATGATCTACGGCAACGGGTGGACTCACTTCGGCCCAGCCTCGGTGATCAGCTTCACCGATACGAACAGCAGTTCGCTTCCGGCGGCGATCACGGCGGAGGTGCTGGCAGCCTCAACAGCCGCACCGAACCAAATCTTGGCCCTCTTAACGATCGATCCGGTGTGCGCGACGCCGCCGGTTATGCCGTGCGCGGTTACGGGAGCGCGCAATATAAAGGTAGTGACGCCGCTCTCAGGCGGAGGGACCGAAACGGCACAGTTGAATTCAGCGTTTATCATTGCCGATCCCAACGACGCGCACGTCGTCACCAGTGTCACCCCAAATGTCAGCGCACAGGGAAGTACGCTGAGTGTGGACCTTCAAGCTACCGGCACGAACTTCGTGCAGGGCATTACATTTGCCAACTTCGGCGATGGAGTTACGGTCAACAACCTGACGGTCAAGACCCCGACCGAAGCAGTTGCGAACATCACCATCAGCAATACCACCTCTATTGGCTACCGGACTATCACGCTCGTGACGGGTGGAGAATTCGCTGCGACCGATTCAAACGGATTCCAGATTGGTCCTAACAACGCGGCCCTGCTCAGCATCAGTCCCAACGCGGCGCCGCAGGGGTGGAGCGGCACAGTCACGCTGACCACCTCGGGCACCCATTTCCTGCAAGATGCTACTCAGGCGTCAATAACCGGTGGCGTTACCGTGGGCAACGTGCAGGTGACTAGCCCGACGACTGCCACGGCAGACGTCGCCGTGCAACAAAACGCTACCCTTGGCCTGCAGAACGTAACCGTCTCGACCGGTGGTGAAATCGCGACTCTACCGAATGCCTTTACCATTACCGGATCGACGGCGGCTCTTATCTCGGTGACGCCCGCCTCTGGGCAGCAGGGCCAGACACTGGATGTCGAAATTGTCGGCAACGGCTTCACGACCTTCAATTTGGGTACCATCCTGGCAGACTTTACCGGCGAAATCACGGTGAACGCGACTACGGTCAAGGCCGCGAATGACGTGGTTGTTAATATCACTATCCATCCGGACGCCAACGTCGGAGGGATCACAGCACGCCTCACTAACACCGTGAGCGGCAACGCGATGATTTTCCCGTTCAGCTTCACGGTCACTCCCTCGAGCGCCCAAATTACCAGCGTCACACCGAACAGCGTGCCGCAGGGCGGCCAACTGACGCTTGCCGTGACGGCGGTGGGTACGAACTGGGTACAAGGAACCACAACGGCCGCCTTCTATCCGGGCGGCGTTCCAGTTCCCGGCGTCGATAAGATCACGATCACCAGTCCGACCAGCGCATTGCTCAACATCGCCGTTCCCACCAACACCCCGCCGGGCAATTACGGGTTCTACATGGCCACCGGCGGCCAGGTTGTCAACTCCACGATCAAGGTGTATCCGAACACGCCTACCTTGACGGTGAGCCCGGCCAACGGCCTGATTGGCACGACGGTAAGCGTTAGCTTCACCGGCGATTTCACGCACTTCTCGCAGACGGGCACGCTGCCGGTTGTGGCCGGCCAAGGCGTTACGCTGCAGAGCTTCCTTGTCAGCGGCCTGATGGGCGCCACCGCCAAGCTGGCCATTGACCCGGCCGCCGCGCTCGGTCCGCGCCTGATCACCTTTACGACGGGCGGAGAGATTGTCACCGCCTACTTCAACGTCACCAAGACGCCGGTTGCGATCACCCAGATTTCGCCGTATCACGGGCCGCAAAACACCACGATGGACGTTGAAATCTTTGGCTTGAACACGAGCTTCACAACTGGCACGACCCAAGTTCTTTTTGGTCCGATGATCACCGTGAACTACCTCACGGTGAAGAGCACTACCGACCTGATCGCTAACATCACTACCAGTTATCTTGATAGTGGCACTCCGACGCAAACCCCGGCTGGATGGGAGGCGGTGTACGTCAATACCGGCGCGGAGCAGCTCATTACCGGCTTCCACGTCGATGGTCCAGCCACCCCGACGATTGTGAGTGTCGTTCCTTCGAGCGGTGCACAAGGCTCAGTGGAAGACGTCGTCATTACCGGCTCATTGACGGGCTGGGTAAACAACTCGACCGAAGCCATCCTCGGCGCTGGCGTCACCGTTTCGAACCTCATAGTCAGCGGCCCAACCACGGCTACGGCGACCATTGCTGTTTCGCCCACGGCTCCAGTGGGTGGCAACAGCGTCATCATGATCACCGGCACTGAGATCGAAAGTAGCGTCGCCTTCAGCGTCACGCCGAGCGCCGCGCTGATCAAGAGCGTTGGCCCCGCCGTTCACTGCGATGCCAACCTTGCCAGTGTTGTTGAGGTCTGCGGCAGCGGATCCGGATCTGGGACGCCCTGGGTCGTTTCGCAACTGCAAACTGCAACGCTGAATATCGTTGGAGTTGGCACGCACTGGCTGCAGGGCGAAACCAAGGTCAGCTTCGGCGCGGGGGTGGTGATCGATTCCCTCACCGTAACGAGTCCGACCACAGCCACTGTGCAGATCACCGTGCTTTCCAGCGCACCGGTTGGCTTTACTCCACTGACTACCTATACCGATGGTGAAGTTGTTACCTTGCAGCAGGCGATCGATGTCGAGCAGGGGTTCCCCACGTTGCTTGCTATAACGCCTAACGGAGCTGCGCAGGGCGCCAGCTTGAGTCTGCAGGTTCTGGGCCGCTTTACGAATTGGCAGCAAGGGGTCACCACGGCCGCCTTCAACCAGGACATCACGGTGAATTCCATCACTGTGGTCGACTCCAACAACCTCATCGCCAACATTACGGTAAGTCCGTGGGCCTACGTCGACTACGGAACCTGTGGCCATGTCATCACAATCACCACGGGCACCGAGCAGGTGACTGGCCCACAAGGGATGTTCTGCGTCTCGCAGGGTGCGGCACAAATCAACCAAGTCAACCCGGCAGTGGGTGTGCAGGGATCGACTGAAACAGTGACTGTTACGGGTTCGGCCACCCACTTCCTGCAAGGCGTCACCACGGCCAATTTCGGCACTGGCATCAACATTGGAACCATCACCGTGAGCAGCCCCACCAGTGTCTCTGTCGCGCTCGCCATCACGGCTTCTTCGACGGGAGATCCCACGGGCTTCCGGACTGCGACCTTGACCACCTATGGCGAAGTTGCAACCCAGCAGTACGCATTCACCGTGACCCCTGGTGTAGGTACGCTCAATGAGGCCATTCCCAGCCAGGCCGAACAAGGCGCGCCGTTGAGCGGCCGGCTTGTGGTCCAGCTTATCGGCCAGTACACGCATTTCAACAATCAGAGCACGGCTACTTTCGGCGCGGGCATAACCGTCAATTCCATTGCCTATATCAGCCCCACCGAGGTGGACGCGGACATCACTATCGATCCGCTGTCCTATGTCGGTGGGCGCACGGTTACGGTAACCTCGCCTGGGGTTCCTTGCATCATGCTGGTTGCCACCAATAACCCATGCCCGAATGGAAGCACCACGGGCACCGGCAGCGAGATCGTCTCAGCCAGTGTCTTCAGCATCATTCCCGGTCCGGCCATCATCAGCCAAGTTGTGCCCGCAACCGGCAACGAGGGCCAGGAGATCGTGTTCACGATCACCGGCAACTATACGCACTGGGCGCAGAACTTCACCCAGTTCTGGATTCCGGGCGCCGGCTCCGATCTGACGATCAATTCCGTCATCATCAACAGCCCGACCAGCGCCACGGTCGACTTGTCCATTAATCCAGCTGCCAATCCCGGAGCGCGCTCCATCTATATGGTCACGGCGGGTGAGTCTCTGGTGAATAGCGGTGCCTTCGTGGTGACCGGCGGTGTGCCGGTGATCACCTACCTCAGCCCCAACAACGGCCTGCAAGGAACCAACCAGATACAAGTCACTATTCACGGCCTCTATACACAATGGACGCAGGGGACTACCACCGTAAACTTCGGCCCTGGCGTTACGGTTACCTCGTACCAGGTAGACGACGCGACCCATATCGAAGCCTTGGTCAACGTCGATTCCGCCGCCCAACCCGGTTACCGCACCGTCGTTGTGCAAACCGGAGTGCAGGCTCTTACGGGCAACTTCCTGGTGACGGCGCCAGCGCCGCCGCCTACTCCTTATATTTCGTACTACTGGCCGTCGTCGGGACTCCCGGGCCAGACCTTCACCATCAGCTTTACCGGCAACTATACGCATTGGGATCCGGACCCAACCTCGGGAACCCAAGCGACCTTTGGTGACGGCATTCAGGTCAACACCTTCCAGGTCACCGGCCCAACCAGCGCTCGGGCGAGCATCACTATTAACCCGGCGACCTATGCCGGTTCGCGCCTGATCGTCTTTACTACGGGGTCGGAGACGGAAAGCGCCTACTTCAACGTTGTTGTCGATGTGCCGACTCTGAGCCTTGTCGATCCTGGCTCCGGGATGCAGGGCGCGCAAAACCTTGAAGTCAATATCATGGGTCAGTACACGACCTTTGATAACACCACGGTGTTCAACTTCGGTTCCGGTGTGACAGTCAATACCGATGCTGTTGGTAATCCCTTGGTAACAATCCTCGGCCCCACGATCGCGACGGTGAGCGTCCGTATCGATCAGTTGGCTACGTTGGGTTACCGCGGCGTTACGGCAACCACCGGCGCGCAAGTAGTCGGCGGCGCGGGCTTCTCGGTCGCTCCCAGCTTGGCGCTGATTTCGGCGATCGCGGCTAATACGGCCAAGCAGGGCGACACCATCACGGTGGACGTCACGGGCAAGAACACGCATTGGGGTCCAGCGACGAAGTTCACGTTTGGCGCGGGCATCGTGGTTACCAGCACGACTGTGAACAACAACACCGATGCCACACTTCAGCTCGCCATCCCTGCGATGGCTTCGCTTGGTGCCACTTGGGCGACTGCCCAAACCGCCGGAGAGGTAGCCAATATCTCCAACGGTTTCGTCGTACAGGCGGGCACGCCGCTGCTGCTCTCCTCCGGGCCGGGCTCGGCGCCGCAGCAAGGCAATGTTGTCTTCACCATCCTGAGTCAGGCAACGCAGTGGCTCACGAATCCACCCACAGTCTATTTTGGTGATGGCGTCACGCTCACCAGTGTGCACGTTACCGGGGACACTTCATTAACCGTCGACGGCTACATACAGCCCACCACCACCACCGGCTGCCGCAACCTCACGGTCAGCACCGGTACGCAGGCTCTGGGGATGTCGTGTGCCTTCTACGTCACGCCTGGACCGGCGGTGATCAATAGCGTTTCGGCGGCGACTGCCGGACAAGGCGCAAGCCTAACGGTGAACATCACCGGCATCAACACCCATTGGGTCCAGGGAACCACGCTACTCACGTTCCCCGGCGCCCTCATCACCAGCTTCACAGTGACCTCCCCGACTTCGATCACAGCCAACATCACCGTCTCCGACTATGCCTCGGCAGGCCCAGTTTCGGTGACGGCGACTACGCTTGGCGAGGTCGCTACGGGAATCAACGTCTTCACGATCACTCAGACGCAGCCTGAGCTGCTCGGCATCGTCTCGAGCACCGGAGCTCTAGGACTAACCGAGACCATTACCCTTACCGGGCAGTTCACGCATTTCAATAACGGCGTGAGTACGGCCAACTTCGGTTCGGGCATCACCGTCAACTCTGTGACGGCGGTGAGCACGACCGTAGTGCAGGCCAACATTACCGTGCAACCGACAACGACCCTTGGCTATCGCAGTGTCTCCGTCAGCACGGGAAGTGAAGTTGTCTCTATCACGAACGCCTTCAGGGTTACCCAAGGTCCGGCGGCTATAGCTGGTGCCTTGAACCCTGGAAGCGGAGGACAAGGCAACTCACTCACCGTATTGGTTACCGGCAGCCAGACGCACTTCGCCAGCGGATCCACCACAGCCACGTTCGGCGGAGGCATCTCGGTTACGGGAATCGCCGTGGTCGACGCACTCCACGCAAACGTCACCATCTCGATTCCGAACAACACGTCGCTGGGTGTATATGACGTAACCCTGACCACGGGTGGGGAAGTTGCGACCATCCTCGGCGGCTTCACCGTTACCGTGGGCGCGGCGCAGCTTTCTGTGGTGAGCCCGCCGACCGGACACCAGGGAGATAACCATCTCTCGGTCACCCTGACCGGCCTGTTTACTAACTTTGTGAACGGAACCAGCAGCGCGGATTTCGGTGCCGGGATTCATGTGAACTCGACAAGTGTGAACAGCCTGACCAGTGCCGTTGCGGACATCAGCATTGATCCGGCGGCAACCTTGGGCTCACGTACTGTGAAGGTGACGACGAATACGGAAACAGCCCCCATCGTCGGCGGCTTCACCGTGCTTGCCGGCATTCCACAGTTACTCTCCGCAGCTCTGCCGACTGCCCAGGCAGGTACGACGGCCAACATCGTCATCACCGGCGAATTTACCACCTTCCAGCAAGGCTTCTCGACCGCGAGCTTCGGTTCGGGAGTCACCACCAATTTCACAACTGTCGGCGACATCACGCACTTGACCGCCAACATCAGCATTGCGGCAAATGCTTTGGTGGGAAGCCGCGACGTTACAGTCACAACCGGAGCGCAGGTCCTCACGCTCAGCAGCGGGTTTAGCGTAACGGCCGGCACACCGGTTATTACCCAGATCAATCCCAATATTGGCAATCCTGGGACGAATAACGTAACGGTCACCATAACCGGCCAGTACACAAACTGGATCAATGGCACCACCACGGCCAAGTTCGGTCCTCAAATCAGTGTGGGTGGCGCTCCCGCAGGAACGTCCGGCCCGGTAACCGTCAACAACACCCAGAACCTGACTGCCTCGCTGACAATCCCACCGGGTACTTCGCTTGGTCCGGTTGATGTGACTGTGACCACCGGGGCCGAGGTGGATCCCGTTCCCGGCGGCTTCACTGTGCAGGCGGCGACCATACCGGCACCATACCTGCTCTCCCTGAGCCCTGGAAACAACGCCGGAAACGTGCCCATCAACAGCAGCCTCATCGCGTACTTCAGCCAGCCGATGAATCGCAACACGATCACTACGAGCAGCATGATCCTGTACCTGGCTAGCAATCCCGGCGGTTGGCTGCAGGTGCCGGTTAGTGTCCTCGTGGACGCCACGGGCAGGAAGCTGACCATCACGCCCAACAGCCTGATGGCGGTCAATTCCCAGTACTACTTGAATTTGCAAAATAGCATCAAGGATGCTACGGGCAACACCTTCCAGAATTACGGTGAGTATTTCAACACCGTCTTCACCGCGAACAGCGCGCCGCCAACGGTAGTCGCGGCCAATCCACCTGCCTTGAGTACGGTTGGTACCAACGTTCTCATCCAGCTTCAGTTAAGCGCGGATATGGATCAGACGATCCAGTCCGGGCTAACCGTGAGCACCGGCGGCAATCCAGTTGCCGGGACTTATAGCTGGAACAGCAGTCCCAGCAGCTATAGCGGACCAGGTAACCTGTTGACATTTACTCCAACCGTGCCGTTACAAGCTAATACCACTTACCTGGTGAGCTATGGCGCGCCGCTGGCCGATACGACCGGCAACGGGCTCACCGCTGGATCGTTCACTTTCACCACAGGCAGCGGTCCAGATACCGCACAAAACAACACGAGCATCGATTTCGCGAATTGGCAGAGCAATGTCGGCACCAACTTTATTCCCAAGGTGACGTTCTCTAAGCCGGTCAACCCAATCGACGTCAATACCAGCACGCTGCTGCTCTACAACGCAGATAGTGGCAAGTATGTCGCCGGCACGGTCAACCTCGCTCCTAATGGCCTTAGTGCCACATTCACGCCGACCTATCCGCTGTTGCCTAACACCTACTATTACGTTCACATGGCCTGGGGCAACTACGACGCTGACGCCAACTACCTGAACGGCGTCAATGGGTACTTCACCACCGGCTCCGGCTCTGACCTTGCTCCACCTCAGGCGGTCATCTCTCCGGCCGACGGTTCAACCTCAGTGCCGCTGAACACCGCCGTGGTGGTGCATTTCAGTGAGGCCATCGACCCCGGTAACTACGGCGTTGTCACGGTTACGCCTGCAGGCGGCTCGGCCATCGCCGGCACCGTTGCGCTAGCCAGCGACCAAGTAACCTTAACCTTCGCTCCAACTTCAATTCTCACGGGCGGCACGACGTACACGGTGCAGGTCAGTGGGTACAAAGATTTGGCCGGTAACCTCGGCACGGCCACCAGCGCCACCTTTACCACTATGGCGTCCATCGCGCCGATCATTCTTTCGACCGGCCTGGATGCTTCCGGCAATCTCATTACCGTAGGGGATACCAACGATCCGCATTGGGTTGTAAATGGCGGGCCTACTGCCGCAATGGTGGTCGCCCCTGGGAACACCGACTGGTACTCGGGCTGGCTGGCAAACGGGCCGAACTCGGCGTGGATTGCGCCCAACCCGGATAGCGGCGCCACCGCCAATATTGGCGACACCTTCAGCACAACCTTCAACTGGAGCGGTCCGACTACGAATGTCTGCCTGGTTGGCGGTATGGCAACGGACGATTGGGGCACTCTTGCGCTGAATGGTCAGCCACTTCTGACCAATTCCAGAGGTTGGACTAGCCTTGCGCCGTTCAGTGTCCCAATTGGCTCGATATTGAATGCGGGCACAAACACTCTAACCCTCACTTGGGTAAACCACGACAGCAGCAATACCGGCTTCCGCCTGCAAGCGGCCGTTCAGACCTGCAGCGTTACCTATAACAGTGGACTGTCGTTGGTAAGCTCCACGCCCACTTCGGGCGCCATAAGCGTCGCAACGAACACGAGCATAACGCTTAGCTTCAACAACGCGCTCGATCCGGCGACGGTCAATCCCAGTACGCTGCCGGTGATGGTCGGATGGAACAGCAATCAGATTCTGGCGGGCACGTACCAGGTGAACGGTAATCAGGTGATCTTCACTCCTGCCAGCCCGTTCCCAATCAGCACACAAATCTGGGTAGGCGCCTGCAATGGACCGTACGACTTGGCTGGAGAATACATCAGCGGCTGCTACACCCAACTCATCAACTTCACAACTGGCAGTACTGCCACAGCCTCAGGGCCGTTCCAGGTAACGGCGTTCACGCCGGCTGCAAACGCAACCAACGTTGGCCTGCGTGCGCCTGTGGTCGCTACATTCAACCGCTCCTTCAATCCGTCAACGGTGAGCGGCGGCGACTTCGCCCTGTTCGCCAACGATTCCCAAAGCCCGTGGTGCACCAACTACAGCAGGTCCCAGGACAACTCGACGCTATCGTTCAATTGCTACGCATTGCCCAGCAGCGACATCATGACCGCGGTGATCAACAGCGGCATTCAGGATTGGTCTGGCAATGCATTGACCAACTTCACCAGTCAGTTCACCACCAGCCAATATGATTCGAACACCAACGGCACGGTGATCTCCACGCGACCTGGCAACGGCAGCAGCGGAATTGACCCCAACTCGCCGATTACGGTGTACACCAACCTGCCCATCAGCCTCGCCAGCGCCAATTCCGGTATACAGGTCGCGCAGAACAATGTGGCCCTTGCTGGTGTGGTGCAGGTGTTGGATAACGGCTACGCGCTTGAATTCAAGCCCAACAGTCCGTTCACGGCAGGCGCCCTCATCCAGTGGTGGACCACCAGCAGTCTGACCGATTCCACCTATGGCACTCCCATCAACACGGCCTCCGGCTACTTCTACGTTGCCGGGGATACCAGCACAGTAAAGCCGACGGTGCAAGTGGCATCTCCGCCGACTGGATCAACCGTCGCGCTCAATTCGTTCATCGACATCCAGTTCAACACTCCGCTGGATCCGAACACGGTAAGTGATTCACAGGGAAACTGCACCAACGTCTATCTGTATGACGCCTCGACTGGTTTGAACGTGAGCGCCACTTGCTCTTCAGCGACGTCGCTGACGAACGTGGTCCGCATCGCACCCTCGAGCAATCTGCCCGTCAATCACAGTTTCCTCGTGTACGTCCAAACTGGTCTGCATAGCTCGACCAGTGTGCCTGCCGCCTACAATGCCTGGTGGTACTACACCAGCGGCGCTTCCGTTGATAGCAACCTTCCGCTCATCGCGAGCGCAGTTCCGTATAACGGCGCGTCAGGAGTGGGCGTCAATGCGACTCCAGGCGTAGTCTTCAGCAAAGCGATTGATCCAGTGAGCGTCAACAGCAACACCTTCCAGGTGTTGAATGGCGTCACGCCTCTGGCGGGCAGTTACTGGTTCAGCAGTGACGACACGAGGGTAAACTTTGTGCCTAACGCCCCGCTGCCGGCCAGCACTAATCTGATGATGTCGATCAATGGTGTTCTCGACCGGGTCGGCCACCCTGTTACCTTCTCGTCCAGCTTCCAGACATCGGCGGGGCCGGACTTCACGCAACCTACCGTTCTCTGGACCAGCGCCAGCACCAACGGGAACATACCGATTAACTCGGTGATGACGATTCAGTTCAGCGAATCGATGGATATTACCGGGTTCAACAGCAGCAACACGCGCATCTATGACACTTTGCTGGGCGCAAATATTGCTACCACCCTCTCCTGGAGCTCGGACCAGTCGATAGCCTATCTGACGCCGACCAGTCCGTTGGCCGCCGGCCGCCAATATTACCTCTATGTTTCCGGCGGTGCGGACCTGTGTGGCAATTCGGTGCAGAGCATGAGCCTCTACTTCTATGCTCAATACGCCAGCGCCAGTACCGCGCCCACGGTAGTCAATTGGAATCCGTTGAGCGGGGCGACTGGACTGGGCACCAACGTGATCATTGAAGCGCAGTTCAACGCGCCCATCGATCCCACTACCGTCGGAGGCGTCACCCTGACGGGTGGCGGCGCGGTCCCCTTCACGCCGTCGATGAGTGCAGGCAATACGGTTCTGCAACTTGTCCCGCAGAAACCACTGGCAGCGAATACCACCTACCTGGTGACGATCGCGGGCGTCAAAGATCCAGCCGGCAACCTTGTCGCTACCGTAACCAACAGCTTTACCACGGGCCCAAGTTACGATATCGCCGGCCCATCTTTGGTCAACTACGATCCACCGAACAACTCCACGGTTGGAACCAATGTGGTTCCCAAGATGGTGTTCAACAAGCCGCTTAACCCGATCACGGTGTCGAACAGCACCTTCCGCATGTACCTCAGTGACACCGGACAGTGGATTCCGCTCACCGTCACTCCATCGGCGAACGGACTGACAGTGACGTTGCAGCCGCAAGTTGCGCTGATTCCCAATACGCGTTACCACTACCAGGCCTGCTGTGGTTATCAGGATCAGGACGGTAACAACGGCAATCAAACCGACCTCTACTTCTATACCGGAAGTGGTACGGACACTACCGGTCCGACAGTCACGGTTAGCCCTGCTACTGGAGTCTCGGGCGTTCCGCTGAACGTGCAGATTGTAGCCTCCATCAGCAAGCCCATCGATCCCACCAGTTGGAGTCAGAGCTCGATCCAGCTGCTGGATAGCAGCAGCCACCCAGTTACGGGAACCGTGAGCGAGCCTGACACCCAGACACTCGTGTTCGTGCCAACCAGTTCGTTGTTGGTGGGCATGACCTACACGGTGAACGTCAGCGGCTTCACGGACGCCGATGGGAATGCAGTAACGTCCTCCGGCAGCACGTTCACAACCGGCGGCGTCGCAGCCACCGGCGGGCTTACTCTAACCAGCACCAACGTCCCCTGGGGTGCAAACAACGTCTCCAACACGCAGCAGCTCATTCTTACCTTCAGCCAGATCTTGAACCCGCAGACGGTGAACGCGAGTACGGTGCGGGTATGGAGTGCCTGGAACAGCACCCTTGGCCTGGCCGGAACGTATTCAGTCTCCGGTAACACGGTTACCTTCACTCCGACCAACCCGTATCCAGCCGGAGCGACGGTGTATGTTGTCACTTGCTACGGGCCTACAGACGTGGCGGGCGATGTATACGGCGGTTGCTGGACACAGGTGATGTATTTCGGCGTTAGTAGCACTCCGGATACTTCACCCTTGCAGGTGGTTTCGGTCAATCCGCCCAGCGGCGCCACTGGCGTGCGGCACGATATACCCGTGTCCGTCGCCTTCAATAAATCAATTAACGTCAGCAGCGCCAACAGCAACAGTCATGCCTTGTTGTTCGCCGGTCAAAGCCTGGCAGTCAATAACAGCATTACTATGTCGGTGGACAACCGCACCATGACTTTCAACAACGGCGCACTGAGTGACGGCACTACGTATACCATCGCCCTGCCTGCCGGTGGAATTACAGACCAGTCGGGCAATGCGCTGGCGAGCACCTTTACCAGTACCTTTACAACTGCAACCAACCCCGCCACCGGCAACGGCAGCGTGGCCCACGTGAGTCCGAACTGGAATGCCAGCGGGATCCCGACTGATACGTTGCTGACTCTCTATCTCAACCGTCCTGTCGATCCCTCTACGCTGCCTGGCAATATGGTCGTCACCGTAAACGGCCAAGTCTATGCCGGAAGCGTGCAGGCCACGGCTAGCGGCTATGAAGTGCAGTTCACACCCACGGTTCCGTTCCCGAACGGCGCTGCGGTGCAGTGGTGGTTCTCGGTGGTCTCGAATGTGAACGATGTATACGGCAATCCCTTCAACAGCAACAGTGGTTATTTCTCCACCCTAGCTGCGGTGAATCCTGCCACTGCCACACCGCAAATCGTCGCGGTGAGCCCTCCTTCCAGCTGGTCGAACACTATGCCCACGAACGGCGAGATCGACATCCAGTACAACCTGCCCATCGACGTAACCACGTTGACTGGCAACGTGTACTTCAATACCGGGACGTCGGCCACGTTAACGCTGGCCTCACCGAATGTGGTTCGTATGACGCCCAATGCCCCACTGTCCGCGTCTTCGCAGTACTACGTTTGCGCCAACAGTAATGTGAAGGGCACGAATGGGGTTAACGCTTCGGGCGGTTGCTGGACCACCTACTTCACCACCACCGCCGGACCTGACACTACCTCCGGCACGGTCAAGATCGGACCGCCGAATGCCGCAGTCAACGTGGGCACCAATGCCTACATCCGGCTGGTATTCTCGAAGGCGGTGGATGTAACCTCGATCAATGCCACGACGGTGCAAGTCACTAGCAGCGGCAATGCTATCGATGGCGTATGGTCGTGGGTCTACAGCGGCGGCGACATTGTCGGCGCCAACTACACCCCGGTAAACCCGTTACCGCCTTCCAGCACGGTTAAGGTCAGCGTCAATGGGATTCTGGACTACGCTGGCAATCAATTCTCGGCGCCGACCGCGCAATTCCAGACCGCGGCTCTGCCTGACTTCAGTGCCGCAAGCGTCTCGCTCGACTTCGCAGGGAATACGAGCGGAATCGCTACCAACGCTTCCTTCAGCTGCCGCTACTCCAAGGCGATGGATCCGAGTGGCATCACCCCGTCGGGTACTTACGTTTATAGTTACGTGGCCAACGCGTCAGTTCCGGTGACCTACACATTCTCTACAGACCTGATGTCGGTCACAATGACGCCAACGTCGCCTCTGTTCGCCAACTCCGAGTACAGGTACTACTGCAATAGCGCCATCGATCTCACTGGCAACGGGCAGAGCAACAACAGTGTCTACTTCTACGCTGGCAACAGCGCCAGCAGCGCCGGACCTACGCTGCTCTATACCAACCCGCCTAACGGCTTCACCGGTGTGGCCCTGAACACCAACAACGGCCCGTGGTGCGGCACCAGCGTCGGCTTGCTCTTCAACGAGCCGGTTTCGGAAGCCTCGCTCGGCAACATTACTCTCACTCCGCAGGGCGGCAGCCCAATGCCGATTGGACTTTGTCAGGAGATAGGCGACACTGCCGTGATGGTGGAGCTGCCCTACAACTTGCAACCGAATACCAAGTACACATTCAATGTCACCGGCGTTACGGACTACGCCGGTAATCCCATCACCCCGGTTACCAGCAGCTTCACCACCGGATCGAGCTTCGACTGGACAGCGCCATTCGTGACGACCTTTGTCCCGGCCAACGGCGCACCCAATGTCGACGTCAATACGCCGCTTTCGGTGACCTTCAGCGAGCCCATGAGCCCTGTCCTCATGAGCTCAAACCAGATATTCCTGCGCAACCACAACACGTCGGTTGTGATTCCGACAACGCTGAGCTTCTCTCCGGATTACACGACGGTCTACCTGACCCTGTCCGCGTCGCTGGATCCGGTTACCAAGTACGACCTGTATATGTGGATCAACAACTGGTGGATAAGCGATATCGCCGGCAACAACGTGAACACCTCGCAGACGTATTCCACGTTCACCACGGGTACGCCCACTGCCGTGACAGGCGTCTGCGGTTCGGCCAACGGAGGGTCTTTCTCCAGCGCTCCCACGGCTAATCTCTGCTCGGCTGGAACGGCCTCGGCGATCACCAACACCGGTACATGGAGCTGGACCTGCGGCGGTCAATATGGAGGCGCTGGCTCGCCCGCCTGCTCGGCCAACGTAACCTTTACGGCTGCTTGCGCCCCGCAGCCGTTCGGCTTGGTTTCGTGGTGGAAGGGGGAAGGGAACGCAAACGACCAGACGGGGAATAACAACGGAACGCTGGTGAACAGTCCGAGTTTCGCCTTGGGCGCGGTGGGAGATGCCTTCAGCTTCAATGGGAACAATCAATATGTATTAATCGGCCAGCCGGTTCCGACAAACCTGCAAATCCAAAATGCAATCACCTTGTCGGCTTGGATTTACGTTACGGGCTATCCTACTGACCACGGCAGCGGCCCGTTTGGGATGATCGTGGGAAGCCAGCACGATGGCACCGACGCGGGGGCGACCATCTTCTACGATGGGCGCACGGATCCGGGCAGCTCGAGCGGCGTTCCGCCGGGCCATATCACCTTCCAGATCGGAGACGGGTCGTTGTGGCACGAGACCGATACCACTAGCCAGGTGCCACTCAACCAGTGGGTCCTGATTACTGCTACCAGATCGGCTAATAATCCAGCCCAAATCTATTACAACGGCGTACTGCAACCTTCGACAGCCCTCAATAGCACTTGGACAGGCACCATTTCGTACAGCGGAGCGTGGTTTGCCATCGGGCAACAAAGCGACCAAAACCGGGGCTTCAACGGCTTGATCGACGAGGTCCAGGTCTACAACCGTGCGCTGACCCCACTCGAAGTTCAGGCTATTTACAATGCCGCCAGCGCCGGAGCGTGCCCCGTCGGAGCGGCAACGACCACCTCGCTAACCTCTTCGGCGAATCCAGCGTTTGCCGGAGCGACCGTCAACTTCACGGCAACGGTTTCACCCAACACTGCTACCGGGACAATAACGTTCATGGATGGCGGTACCGTGCTGGGCAGTCCATTAACCCTCAGTGCCGGCCAGGCATTCTATAACACGTCAGCGCTGGCGCCAGGCTCGCACACCATCACCGCCGTGTACAGCGGGGACGCTAATTTCAGCGACAGCGTTTCGGCGCCAGTGACGCAGTCCGTCAACACAACTAGCTGCGCGACCCAGCCCGTCGGCCTGATAAGTTGGTGGCCGGGGGACGGGAACGCCAATGACATTGTCGGTCCAAGCAGTGCGCTGGCTGGTGGCGGGGTCAGCTACGCTGCCGGCAAGGTCGGCCAGGCATTTAGCTTCGACGGCTCTACCGGCTATGTGGAGAAGATCAGCCCTGACAGCTCTCTCAATATCCGCACCCAGAGCTGGACGGTTTCTGCCTGGATACAGTCTTCGTATTCCGGTACAGATGTCCTAGAGATTGTCTCCCGCTATGCGTGTGGCTGGGATTGCAGTTCCGGTAACGCCGCAGATTATCTATTCGCACTCGACGGCAGTGGGAGAGCATCATTCGAAGTGCGGGACAGCAGTGGCAATGATGTCATGACGACAGGCACATCGAATCTGCGCGACGGTGCCTGGCATCTGGTGACCGGCGTGTTAGGCCGGTCAGGCGCGCAGCTCTCAATTTATGTCGATGGGGCATTGCAGAACTCAGTCAGCTCGAGTGCCATTGGCGACATCTACGACTCCGGCTCGCCGCTGGAGATTGGGCGATTCTTCCGGCAAGGATGGGCCTCACCCCTCGATTACTTTAGCGGTCTGATCGACGAGGTTCAGATCTATAACCGTGCGCTGGCAGCCTCAGAAATTCAGGCCATCTACAACGCCGGCAGTGCCGGCGTGTGCCACTAAGGGCAGCTCTTTACGGGCGGCCGCCGTTTCGGGTAGTACCTATTTGGAGGACGCCGCATCCGGACGTTTGATAAGGGACCTATATGCATGCTGCGAGTCATGTATATAGGTCTTTTTTATTGCCATGGCCGTCTGTTGGAATGCGGCAGCTTCTCGATCTGCATCTGGATTAAATGATCTTTTCAGCCCTCCCGGTAGATATGACGTTCGTCGATGCCGCAGACAGAGTGGCATTCTTGATCACGGCGCCGGCTTCGGCGCTAGGCCGAATCAGGCGCCCCCATTCTCAACGCGGTGACGCGTATCACATGGATATATGACAGAGGGTCATTGGCTTTCAGAGCTGAGGTGGTATTCTCGACCCATCTGCACATGAAAATCATTTTCATTATCAAAGTTTCAGGTTCGCCGGAAAAACATCCGCGCTGCTTCGTCGTGCTTCGCAATATGGGCGCAGGGGATTTGATCCAACATTCTCTGAATCCTCGACCTACCCAGAACAGCGCAAGGATTTCTCAACTCGGAGTTACAGCATGTCTATCTTAGGGCACCGTTTATATCGCAAGCATTTTGTCCTTATAGGAAGCGCAATCATAGTTTTTGCGCTAGTCGTAGCGTGGGGTGTCCGCGTGTCCGGCTCGACCGGCCAAGCCGTCGCCAAGGACCGTTCGGACAGTACACCGGTTTTTGTTCATAAGGGCGATCAAATATTCATACCCGAGAATTCCACCTTGCGTTCTCGATTGAACGTGCAGCCGGTCGCCGTGACAAACACTCGTCAAACCCTGGAATTGCCGGCCATGGTGGAGGCCGATCCCGCGCGCACGGTCAATATTCTGCCTCCACTGGCAGGCAAGGTAGTAAGGCTCGACGTTCGCCTCGGAGACCACGTGGTGAAAGGCCAACCGCTCGTCGTAATCGATTCGAGCGACTTGGCGCAGGCCTATGCCGATGACGACAAGGCACGCAGCTCGCTAGACCACGCGAAGCGCACCCTGGAGCGCTCTCGAAGCGTGCACGAGGCAGGCGGCGGCCCGCTCAAGGACCTGGAGCAAGCTGAAAGCGATTACGCGCAAGCAGAGGCCGAGTTCAACCGGGCCGAGGACCGGCTGAGGGGAATCGGCGTTCAGCCCAAGCCTCACGGAAAGTCACGCCTCTTGACCGTTGTTGCGCCTGTCGCCGGAACCATCACCGCGCTTACAACCGCCACGGGCGCATTTGCAAACGATCCGACGGCCTCACTCATGACCGTTGCAAATCTCGACTCGGTCTGGGTAACCGCGATGGCGCCCGAAAATGATGTTGCCCTGATTGCCGACGGGCAACGAGTAGACGTTTCACTTTCCGCCTATCCGGGCCAGGTCTTTTCCGGCAGAGTTTCATTTGTGAGCAATGTGGTCGAGCCTGATACTCGCCGCACGAAGGTGCGTATCGCCTTCGCCAATCCCGGCTGCAAGTTCAAGCCCAACATGTTCGCTACAGCGAGTTTCAAGATCCCTCAAAAATCGGCCGTGTACGTCCCCAATTCCGCCTTGCTGATGGATAACGACAGTACCACCGTACTGGTGGAAGTCGCTCCCTGGACATTCGCCAGACGCCTGGTATCCCCCAGTTACGGCGAGGCCGACAACACCCGGATCGACCAGGGGCTTAATCAGGACGAGCGCGTTGTCGTCAAGGGGGGAGTGCTGCTTCATGATTGATCGAATCATCGACCTCGGCATCCGCAAGAGGCTCGTCATTTCGATCGTGGCGATACTCCTCGTCATCTTGGGCTATTACTCCTGGACCCAAATGGCTGTTGAAGCATATCCGGACATCGGCGACGTGACCGCGCAGGTCGTCACCCAGGCGCCGGGACTGGCCGCCGAGGAAGTCGAGCAACAGATCACGATTCCTTTGGAAAGGGCTCTGGCTGGCACGCCCGGCTTGATGAACATGCGTTCGAGCAGCACATTCGGCCTGTCCATCATACCGATTACGTTTCGCGACAGCGCGGAGGACTACTGGGCTCGCCAGCGCGTTATTGAGAACATCGGGCAGGTCACCCTGCCCTCCGGTGCCCAGCCAACTCTTCTTCCGTTGGAGGGGCCGACCGGGGAAATCTACCGCTATACGCTGGAATCAGACACCAGAAACCTGATGGAGCTTTCAGAGATCCAGCACTGGACGGTAATCCCAGCACTAAAGCAGGTGCCCGGCGTGGTAGATGTCCCCAACTTTGGTGGATTCACCAAACAGTACCAGTTGGAACTCGATCCAATTCAACTGCAGCATTTCGGCATCGCCCTAAACGACGTGGTAACGGCCATCAACAACAACAGTTCGAACGCAGGCGGCAGCCGCATCTCGCGCGGCGAGCAGGGCTACGTCATACGCGGCATCGGCCTTGTGCGCACGCTGGACGATCTTGGCAATATCGTCGTAACGCAAAGAAACGGCGTGCCGGTGCTGGTGCGCGACCTCGGCAAGCTAACCTACAGCCACCAGGAGCGCGAGGGCATTCTCGGCAAAGACAACAACCCTGACACGATCGAAGGAATCGTGGACATGCTGAGGTATCAGAATGCCTCTGAAGTGTTGAAGGGTGTACACGCCAAGGTGGCAGAGCTGAACAAACAGCTCCAGGCGAAGGATGTGCGCATCGTTCCCTATATCGACAGGGACAATCTGGTGCAGGAAACGGTGCACAAGGTCTCACACACCGTGCTGGCGGGGATCGGACTGGTGTGTCTCGTGCTAATCATATTTCTCGGCAGCCCGCGCAGCGCACTGATCGCCGCGGCGACCATACCGCTCGCACTGGCCGCCGTCTTCATCATGATGCACTTCACAAAGATGCCGGCCAACCTGTTTTCGCTTGGCGCACTGGATTTCGGCATTATTGTGGACGGCGCGATCGTCGTGACAGAGGCCGTTCTGCGAAGGCGCGAGTCGAACCCTGCCGCGTCCCTGAGCGAGCAGGATGTGTTCTCGGTGACCAAGCAGGTCGCGCGGCCGATTTTCTTTGCCACTCTCATCATTATCACCGTATACCTCCCGCTGTTCGCATTCGAACGTGCCGAATCCAAGCTGTTTTTGCCCATGGCC
>Ga0181535_10002199_pt1 | contig 24209 bp, 16 predicted proteins | sample PEATcosm2014_Bin_44_FD_119774 | JGI IMG/M metagenome (GOLD analysis project Ga0181535, IMG submission 119774) | Peatland microbial communities from MTU Mesocosm Facility, Houghton, MI, USA - PEATcosm2014_Bin17_30_metaG | ecosystem: Environmental > Terrestrial > Soil > Wetlands > Peat | place...
CTCAAGACCGGTGCACCCTGCCGGGGTGAGCGTGTGGAGAAGTACAACCAGCTCATGCGCATCGAGGAGCAGCTCGGCGCGGTCGCCAGCTACGCGGGGAAGTCGGCGTTCTGCCGTCCGGTGTGCTTCTGAGGAGGGCCTCCGGGCCACGCTCCGAGCTTCCCGGCCGCGAGGCCGACCTGGCCACGGCGTCGGCACGACCTTGCGGGCCGTCGCTCCCCGCCTTCAATCGAGGCCAGCTGAAGTCGGGGGCGCCCTCGCACTCCGAACGCGTCACCAAGTACAACCGACTGCGGCGCATCGAGCGTGAGCGGGGCGATGCAACCCGATACGCGGGGAGGGAGACCTTCCCTCGTGCCATGGCTCAGACTGGCGTCCCCTCTGCAGCCGCGTCCGCCTGAGCCGGAGGAGTGCCGCCGAAGACAGCCTCGTAGACGTCGTTGCCGAAACTGGTCGGCAGCGGCCCCGCCTCGCGCACCTTGAAGGTGCGGGTGCCGTCGGGCAGCCGCTCGGCCCGCAGGGACAGGACGCCGTCCGGTGACTCGTCGCCGAGCCGCCGCGCCAGCTCGTAGACGTGGGTCACGAGGACCACCCTGACACCGGCGTCGGTCAGGGCGCGGACGACCTGCTCGCCGATGTCGGCTCCCTCCCACTCGTTCGTCGAGCCGAAGGACTCATTGCAGAGAAGCAGCGCCCGCGGCCCGATGAGATCGACGACCCGGCTCATGCGATCGAGCTCCTCGTCGAGCTTACCCCGGGTCATCGTCTCGTCCTCCTCACGCATGAAGTGGGTAAAGACTCCGCTGGCGACGTCGGCCGAGAACGAGGTGGCGGGTACGAACATCCCCGCCTGCATCATCAGCTGAGCCAATCCCACGCTGCGCAGGAAGGTCGACTTGCCCCCCCGGTTGGCACCGGTGATCAGCACCAGCGCCTTCCCATCGGCCGTCAGGTCGTTGGCCACCACCCTGGTTGGCATGGTCAGCGCCAGGACCACGTCGTACAGCCCCGAGACGGCGAGGATCCGGTCTGAGGCTTGGTGTGGGGCGGGAAGCGAGGTCGGATACCGGCGTCGCTCGAGCTCGGCGTGCAGGTTGAGGCAGCCGACGTAGAAGGCAAGCTCGGTCCGTAGCTGGGTGAAGAAACTCAGAACGTGATCGCTCGACTGGGAGAGCGCGTCAGCCACCCTGTTGATGCCGCGGGCGCGAAGCTCATCGAGGGCCGCGTGCCCACCGTCGTCCTGGGGAGAGATCTCGAACTTGAGACGTGGATCGCCACGCTCCCGGACATGCCGGAGCCAGCCCCGACGCGCGCCGAGAGGGCGGCGCAGGACGACCCCGACCCCCGAGCTCCCCCTGCCCAGACCCTCGCTCACCAGCACGCCCCGGCGGAAGCGCAGCCGCTCCAGCTGCTCCTCGATCTCCCCGAAATACCTGTCGTCAAGTTCCTCGAGGAGCGTGGCGAACAGGCGCTGGAACGCTGGCGAGCTGAAGCGTTGGGCATTCTCTGACGCCCTCTGACGAAGGATCCGGAGCTTGCGGACAAGGAGTTGCAGGACGTTGACGGCGCGGTGGAGGTGCAACTCCGGGGTGTGTCCATACCAGCTCCAGATCTTCCTCTCCTCTTGCAGTGTCGCGACCGCCAGGTCGTACAGGGCACGCACGGCATCGGGATGCTTGATGGCGTCGTCGAGCGCCTGCTGCCGGTAGAGGATGACGTCGCAGTCGTGGAGACTCGCGAGCAGCGCCTGTTCGGCGACGGTGCGGCTGACAGCGTCACCAGCCGCCATCGTCCCGATGAGGACAGCGAGGCCAAGGTCCTGGGCCAGGTCGGGAGCCTGGGGCAGAGGCGCCGGGCTCCGGTCGAAGTCGCGGTCCGGGTGCAGCAGGCGAACCTTCATGGCGACACAACGCTCAAGTGAGGGGTCATTCCCGGAGCCGATCCGTCACCGCTGCATAGCTGAGACCGTGGGCCTCAGCCAGCACCATGGCGTAGGCGTGGCCGTCCGCGGGGCGGCGGACCACCTTGAAGGTGCGCTGTGCCGGGTTGTCGGGCGCAACCGTGCTCATCATGCTGACAACACTCGGGCCGAGCCGGGACAGCTCGTCGATGAACGTGACATAGACTGCAAGCAGGTCCATCCCGATGAGCCGGGCCAGGATCCTGCGACCCAGAAGGAGCTGGTCCTCGGCGGTGGTGGAGGCGAAGCTCTCGTTCATCACCACGATGCTCCGCCCGGACGCCTGCTGGATGATGGCCCGGACCCGGAGGAGCTCGTCCTCCAGTCCGCTGTGGAGGTCCTCGATCTGCTCCTGCTTGGCGAAGTGGGTCAGGACGCGGTCGCAAAGGAGGAGGCGGGCGCTCGTCCCCGGCACCGGGAAGCCGAGTGCGGCCAGATGGTGAAGCTGCCCGAAGGCGCGCGCAACGGTGGTCTTGCCTCCCTGATTGGGCCCCGACACCACCAGGATGCGCTCGGCGTCCCGCAGCTCGAGCCCGTTGACCACCACCGGGCGTCCATCGGCAACCAGCTTGCCGGCGAGAGCAAGATCGAAGGTGTCGCAAGCCCGGTGCTCCTTGGCGCTCAGGCTGACCGCGGGTAAGCAGAAGCTGAGCCCGGCCTCTTTGAGCGGCTGGATGAAGCTGAGATAGCCCAGGTAGACCTGGGCCTCGCGCTCGAAGCGGGCGATCACCGGATCGATCAGGTCCGCGTACCGCTCATGGTATGCGAGCAGGGAGTGGAACAGGTCGGGATGGAGGATGGCAACGCGGTCGACGATCATCTCCTGGACGTGGTTGGCGAAGTCGTGGCGGAACTCCACGAGGCGGCTCTTCGCGTCGCCGGTCCGGAACCTCTCGAAGGTCGCCAGCACCTCCGTGCTGTAGTCGGGCTCCCCGTGGAAGTCGCTCACGGTCACCCGCCCGTCGTGGACCCGCACGCAGAAGCGAAGCGCCCTGAGCTCATCCTGGAGCCGCCGGGTCTCGGCCTCGAGAACCCCGAATCCTTCCGACCGCAGATAGCCTTCCAAGAGCCGGCTGAAGCGGCGCAGGCTCTCGGACGTGGGATCGGTTTGAGCCAGCTCGTCGCGCAGCGAGGTGAGGGCATCGCAGTAGATCCGGGCGGCATCCAGGAACCAGGAGGCCTGCCCATATCGGTGACTACGCCGGGACGAGGCGGTGAGATAGCTCCGCATCTGGCGCATCTGAGCCGCGAACGTCTCGACTGCTCCGGAGAGCCCGGTCTCGAGGTCCACGAAGACTGCCTGGCGATAGGCCACCGCCCGCTCGTCGGGCAGGAGGGTCGTGAAGAACGGACTCAGCTCGTAACCGTGCCGGTCGGCCGCGATGGCTGCGAACACTCGGTCGAGATTCAGGTCCGGGAGTGGGTCCGCCACCGCTTGGCCGCGGGGCACCAGAGCCGTCTCGGGGTCGGGGAAGAGGATGCTGAACGAGGTCAGCTCCGGGAGGGGAGGCGACGCCGCCGCTTGGGTGGGTGGGGGATTCAGTGCTCGGGACATGGCTCGCTACGCGTTCGTAGAAGCCATCAGCCGGGCCGCGGCAGTCAGGCGGGCCTCATCGCCAGGGCTTCAGTCTACCCGGCACCGACGCTCGCCGGGCTGAGCTGGGATGGAAGAAGGGGGCGACAACCTCCTTGCTCGGCTTGGAGTTCAGTTCGGCCGGAGCACTACCCCCTGCAGGACTCGAACCTGCGACCTGCGCGCTTAGAAGGCGGCTAGTCTATTGATTTGGCGGTCGCATAGTACCTCCGGAATTCAGATGCACCATCTGCCTCGCCAATGCAGCTGCAAAGGACCGGCTGCCTGTCACGTTAGGAAGTGGTTGGGATAGAGAGTTTGCTGGGCTGGTGGCCATCGGCGCCGAGATGTGGCTCCCACGTTGGCCCCAACCCAACTCGCGACCACGACATCCGCGGTGGACCAGGTTTTCGGGCGGCCGGACCGCTTCTATGAACGCGTCGATCGTCTCACGTGAGGCGGGTTGCCCCGACGCCGTGCCGCGCGCGGTTTCTCGCTCTGAGGGCCTTCAGCCTTCTGGGGGCGGGAGCTGAGAGGTACCCGAAGGCCTTTCCGTGAGGAATAGGAGGGCAGCCTGGTAACGATGGATGCGGTCGTCGACTTCCGGCGAGCGCTCGCCGGCCTTGTTGTTCCTGAGATTGTCGTGGAGGTCGGCGATCTTCACCCGGATGGCGGTAGCGTCGGTGGCCACCCGTCTGATGTATGTCGAGTACTCCTCACCCTCGCGGCGTGTCAGACAGTCCAGGGTTCGGAGCACGTCCGGTGGGATTCCCTCGCGTTCGAGCTGCTCCAGCGTGATCTCCGAATCCTCCACCACGTCGTGGAGCACGGCGGCGACCCTGGCGCTCTCGCCATCGACGGCGGCCATGACGCGGAGAGGATGGAGGATGTAGGGGTCAGGCTCCGGCGACGGGTAGAGCTGACCGCTGTGGGCGCCCACGGCGATAACGATCGCCCGATCCAGGAGGGAGGGCGGTGGCTTCATCCCTGGGACATCCTAACGCCGGCCACGCTGGCGCCCGAGACGGAGTCGGGCCTGGAAACAGCCCGAGCCAGGCGGAGGCGATCTCCTGCCCCAAGGTGGCGCTTCCGGAGGAGGCGGTCATCGAGGCTGGGTGAAGAAGCGTTCCAGGTCGCCCGCTACGACCTCAGGTTTGCCGTCGTTGGCGGCGCTCAGGTGATCAAGCCCCTCCAGCGTCATCCGCCGGACGTTGGGTAGCTCGAGTTCGAGGGCGTCGAGGGAGGTCTTCAGGAACGGTGGACTCTTGGTGCCGCCCAGCAACAGCACGTCTGCCGCCACCTGCCTGTAGTCCGTCATGGTGTCTGCGGTGTCCTGGACCACGATCATGTCGTAGTGCTGGGTCGGCACGAGAGCCTCGAGGGAGACATCATCTCCCTCTGGTCTGTCGACAAAGCGGATCAACAGCGCCAGGACCGGAGCGAGGATGAAGCGCGGCGATCGCAGAAAGAACCGTGGCCCGACGGGAATACCCTTGAAGACGGTGATCAGTGCTTGGGTGGTCTTCCCTTGGGCGATCTCCCGGTCGTATCGAGGCAGCCACCACACGGGCGTTGATCCGTTGACGGAGAGGGGCGGCTCGTAGAGTGCGACCTGCCGTAGGCCCGGCACGGTAAGGCTGGCACGGAGAGCGATGATGGCTCCCGAGCTCAGTCCGAAGATCCTCTCGGCTCCGCTCTTCTCCGCCAGTGCGCCAACGTCCTCGCACTCCCTGATCACGGAATAGCTGTCGCCGAACGGCCCGCTCATCCCGCGCCCTCGGCGGTCGGGTACGAAGATCGTAAATTGGTCCGACAACTCAGTCGCCAACTTCACGAAATCCTGCGATGCCTGCATGCCTCCGTGGACCAAGATGACGCCTGGACCCTGACCGAACTGTCGGTAGCCGATGGTGGTGCCATCGGCCGATCTCACTGAGTCCTTCGTGTAGGACGTCGGGTCGCTCCGGGTCATGAGCGGACGATACGGTATCGGCGGGTTGGCCGCCTCGGGGCAATCCCGTCGAGATAGACGCTTCCGGTCGGGGTGGTGCTGGACCACCGAGGCCCATACCCCCTGCAGGACTCGAACCTGCGACCTGCGCGCTTAGAAGGCGGCTGCTCTATCCATCTGAGCTAAGGGGGCGCGGGGTCCCAGTGTAGATCGGGGTCTGCCGCCCGGCCGTGGGCGGGCGGACTCCCGCCCGTATAATCACCGGGCGCGCCGCCCGGCGGCGCGAACCCTGTGTGGTGGCCATAGCTCAGCTGGTTAGAGTGCCTGACTGTGGATCAGGAGGTCGAGGGTTCGAATCCCTCTGGCCACCCATCTCCGCCCCGGCCCACTGGCCGCGGGCCTGGAGGACCTCGCGGAGCAGGGTCGGCCGGTCGGACATGATCCCGTCCACGCTGAGGTCGAGCAGCCGCTCCATGGTGGGCCGGTCGTCGATGGTCCAGACGTGGACCTGCAGCCCGCCCCGGTGGGCCGCCTGGACGAACCCACGGTCGACGATCCGCACTCCCCACTGGGCGGTGGGCACCTGGACGCAGTCGGCGCCGAGGGCCGGCATCCGCCCGGCCAGCGAGGTCAGCCGGGCGGCGATGATCGAGGTGCGGCCCATCGAGGTGCAGATCCGCCCCCGGCTCAGCCGCCGGAACCGCCGGAGGCGGGCGTCCCGGAAGGAGCCGATGCAGATCCGGTCGTCGGCACCGAGCCGGTGGATCAGGGCGGCCAGTGGGGCCACCACCCGCTCCTGCTTGGCGTCGATGTTGAACCGGGTGGCCGGGAAGGCGAGCAGCACGTCCTCCAGGGTGGGGACGGTCACCCCCCTGCCCCGGAAGGGGTGGGTCCGCCCGCCATCGAGGCTGAAGCTGTATCCGGCGTCGGCGCGCCGGACCTCCGCCAGGGTGTGCTCGGAGACCGGGCCGTGGAGGTCGGTCACCCGGTCGAGGGTCTCGTCGTGGAAGGCGAGCAGCACCCCGTCGCGGGTCATCTGGGTGTCGGTCTCGAGGTGGAGGTAGCCGAGCTCGACGGCCGCCGTGAACGACTCCATGGTGTTCTCGGGACGCTCCTTGGAGCCGCCCCGGTGGGCAAAGGCGAGCGGGCCGTCGCTGGTCAGGTAGGGCCGGTGGGAGGCGATCATCGCCCGGGAGAGTACGACAGGCCCGCCAGGACCGGGACGACCGGCCCATGTGCGAGGGGTGGGGGAGCGGGTACCGTGGGACGAGCCGTGCATCTGATACCTCGCTTCCGCGTGCGCCCGACCGCGTCCGGCGTCCGGCCCGTTCGAGCCGGCGCCCCCACGGTGAGCGCCGGTGGGTGATCCGCGGGGATTCCTCACCCGGGGGCGGCAGGTGCCCGGACGACGTCCGGTGGAGCAGCGGGTGCACGACTGGCACGAGGTGTACGAGCCCGCCTCCCGCCAGGCGACCGCCGAGCAGGCCGCCCGCTGCATGAGCTGCGGGACTCCGTTCTGCCACAGCAGCTGCCCGATGGGCAACGTCATCCCCGAGTGGAACGACCTGGTCCACCGGGAGCGCTGGCAGGAGGCGTCCGACCGCCTCCACGCCACCAACAACTTCCCCGAGGTCACCGGCCGGGTCTGCCCGGCCCTCTGCGAGGCGTCCTGCGTGCTCTCCATCAACGACCAGCCGGTCACGGTCGCCCCCATCGAGAAGGTGGTGGCCGAGATCGCCTGGACCGAGGGATGGGTGGTGCCCCGGCCCGCCGCCGTCAAGACCGGCAAGCGCGTGGCGGTGGTGGGGTCGGGCCCCGCCGGGCTGGCCGCCGCCCAGCAGCTCGCTCGGGCCGGCCATCACGTGGTCGTGTACGAGCGCGCCGACCGTCTCGGCGGTCTGCTCCGGTATGGCATCCCCGAGTTCAAGCTCGAGAAGTGGGTGCTGGAGCGCCGGCTCGATCAGATGCGGGCCGAGGGGATCTCCTTCGAGACCGGTGTCGAGGTGGGCACCGATCTCCCCGCCGCCGAGCTGCTCGCCGGGGTCGACGCCCTGCTGCTGGCCGGCGGGGCCACCCAGGCCCGGGACCTGCCCGTCCCCGGACGGGAGCTGGCCGGCGTCCACCAGGCGATGGAATACCTCACCCTCGCCAACCGGGTGCAGGAGGGCGACCTCGACGTCCCCCCGATCAGCGCCCGGGGCCGGCAGGTGGTGGTGATCGGCGGGGGCGACACCGGCGCCGACTGCCTGGGCACGGCGCTCCGACAGGGTGCGGCCAGCGTGCATCAGCTCGAGATCCTGCCCCGACCCCCGGAGCTCCGCGACCCCAGCACCCCCTGGCCGGTGTGGCCGCTCCAGCTGCGCACCTCGGCGGCTCACGAGGAGGGGGGCCACCGTCTCTGGTCGGTCTCCACCCAGCGCTTCGTCGGAGATGGGCGCGGGCACGTCGCCGGCCTGGTGATGGCCGAGGTGACCATGACCACCGACGGCGGCCGTCCGTCCTTCGCGGTGGTGCCCGACACCGAGACCAACCTGGATTGCGACCTGGTCCTGCTGGCGCTCGGGTTCGCCGGGCCGCAGCGCTCTCCGATGCTCGCCCAGCTCGGCGTCGACCTCGACGGCCGGGGCAACGTCGCCCGCGACGACCGCTGGGCCACCAATCGCGATCGGGTCTTCGTCTGCGGGGACATGGCCCGCGGCCAGAGCCTGGTGGCCTGGGCCATCGCCGAGGGGCGCAGCGCCGCCGCGGCGATCGACCGCTCGCTGATGGGCGAGACGGTGCTGCGCACCGCCATCCCCGCCACCCTGGGCCGCTGACCCCTCCGCCGGCCGGCTGAGCGCTCGGGATCAGCCCGCGGTGAGAGTGCGCCCGCCGGCCGGCTGAGCACCCGGGATCGGCCCGCGATCAGCCGTCCGCCGGCCCTCGTCCCGCCGGCCCGGCAGCGCAGAGCGGAACCCCGGCCGCCCTCAGCGCGAAGCGGCCAGGAACCGGTCGCAGCCCGCTGCCGCCCTCCGCCCCTCGGCGATCGCCCAGACGATCAGCGAGGCCCCGCGGGCGGCGTCGCCGCCCGCGAACACCCCGGGGGCGGCGCAGAAGTCCTGGTCGACGGCGATCGCCCCCGACTCGGTGAGGTGCCCGCCGAGGCCCTCGACCAGCGACTCGCAGGCCACCCCGTCGAAGCCGATGGCGAGCAGCACCAGGTCGGCCGGCATCATCCGCTCGGTTCCCGGCTGAGGGCTGAACTCCCGGCCGGTCCCCTCGCGGCGCACCTCGCAGTCCACGGTCTCGATGGCCTCGACCGCGTCGGTGCCGTGGAAGCCGGTCACCATCACGCCGAAGTGGCGCTGCCCCCCCTCCTCATGGGCCGGGTACGTCTGCAGCACCAATGGCCATTCGGGCCACGGGTTGCCCGCCGGGCGGGACCGGGGCGGCTCGGGGTAGACGGAGAGCACCTCGACCGAGGCGCAGCCCTCACGGTGGGCGTTGCCGAGACAGTCGGCGGCGGTGTCGCCCCCCCCGATGATCACCACCCGGCGGCCCGCGGCCGAGATGGTGCGCGCCCGCGGGACAGTCTCCCCGCCGACCCGCCGGTTCTGCTGGACCAGGTAGTCCATGGCCATCTGCACCCCGCGCAGGTGGCGCCCGGGCAGCTCGACGTCGCGTCCCCGCTCGGCGCCGACGCAGAGCACCACCGCGTCGAAGCGCCGGCGCAGCTCGTCGGGAGCGATGTTGCGGCCCACCTCGTAGTTGCACTCGAAGACGATGCCCTCGGCCTCGAGCAGGGCCAGCCGCCGGTCCAGGCGGTGCTTCTCCATCTTGAAGTCGGGGATGCCGTAGCGGAGCAGCCCGCCGACCCGGTCCGACCGCTCGTAGACGGTGACCCGGTGGCCGGCCCGGTTGAGCTGCTGGGCGGCGGCCAGCCCCGCCGGTCCGGAGCCGATCACGGCCACCCTCCTGCCGGTGCGGAAGCCGGGAGGCTGGGGGCGGACCGTCCCGTCCTCGAAGGCGCGGTCGATGATCGCGAGCTCGATGTCCTTGATGGTCACCGGGTCGGTGTTGATGGCGAGCACGCAGGCGGGCTCGCAGGGGGCGGGACAGAGCGTCCCGGTGAACTCCGGGAAGTTGTTGGTGAGGTGCAGCCGGGCGATCGCCCGCTCCCAGTCCCCGTCGTGGACCAGGTCGTTCCACTCCGGGATCAGGTTGCCCAGCGGGCAGCCCTGGTGGCAGAAGGGGACCGCGCAGTCCATGCAGCGCGCCGCCTGGGTGCGCATGGTCTCGATGGGGTGGGGGACGTAGACCTCGCGGTAGTCGGCGAGCCGGAGCTCGACCGGGCGCTTGTGGCGCGGCTCGCGCGGATGCTCGAGGAAACCGGTGCGGGTCACGGGTGCTCGCAACCCCCCGGGTGAGCCCGGGAGAGGGGAGGGGCGGCTGTCACGCCGGCACGTCCAGGCGCTGCTTGAGGCTGAGCACCCGGCGCAGCTCGTTGGGCATGACCTTGACGAAGCTGGCGAGGGTGGCGGTCCAGTCGTCGAGCATGCGGGCGGCCAGCAGGCTGCCGGTGTACTCGTGGTGACGCCCGATCAGCTCATGGATCAATTCAGCGTCACCGTCATCGAGCTCCTCGAGCCCCACCATGGCCAGGTTGCATCGCTCGTGGAGCCGGCCGTCCAGGTCGACGGCGTAGGCGATGCCCCCGCTCATCCCCGCGGCCAGGTTGCGCCCGGTCCGGCCGAGGATGACCACCCGGCCGCCGGTCATGTATTCGCACGCGTGGTCGCCCACCCCCTCGACCACCGCCACCGCCCCGCTGTTGCGGACCGCGAAGCGCTCGCCCGCCACCCCGTTGACGAAGAGCTCGCCCGAGGTGGCCCCGTAGAGGGCGACGTTGCCGGCCACCACGTTCTCCTCGGCGGTCCGGGGGGTGCCCTGGGGGGAGGAGATGATCAGCCGTCCCCCGGAGAGCCCCTTGCCGACGTAGTCGTTGGCCTCGCCGCGCAGGCTGAGGGTGATCCCGGGGGCCAGCCAGGCGCCGAAGGAGCCGCCGGCCGAGCCGTGGAGGTCGATCCGGATGGTGTCGTCGGGGAGGCCGTGCTCGCCGTAGCGGCGGGCGACCGCCCCGCTCAGCATCCCTCCGACGGTGCGGTCGACGTTGCGCACCCGGAGCTTGAGACGCACCGGGTCACCCCGCTCCAGGGCGGGCGTGGCCAGCTCGATCAGGCGCTGGTCGAGGACGTCCTCGAGGTGGTGCTGCTGCGCGCGGCTGTGGTGGAGCTCCTCGGCCGCGGCCGGCTCCTGGTGGAGCAGCGCGGTGAGGTCGAGGTGGCGCGCCTTCCAATGCTCGACCGCACGGGGCTGGAGCAGGTCGCTGCGGCCCACCAGATCCTCGAAGCGGCGGAACCCCAGTGCCGCCATCCGCTCGCGCACGTCCTCGGCGACGAAGAGCATGAAGGCGATCACGTGCTCCGGGGTGCCCGCGAACCTTCGCCGCAGCTCGGGGTCCTGGGTGGCGATCCCGACCGGGCAGGTGTTGAGGTGGCAGACCCGCATCATCACGCAGCCCGAGGCGATCAGCGGCGCGGTGCTGAAGCCGAACTCGTCGGCGCCCAGCATCGCCCCCACCACCACGTCGCGCCCGGTCTTGAGCTGGCCGTCGACCTGGAGCACGACCCGGCTGCGCAGCCCCTGGGCGACCATCACCTGCTGGGTCTCGGCCAGGCCCAGCTCCCAGGGCACGCCGGCGTGCTTGAGCGAGGAGAGCGGCGAGGCGCCGGTGCCGCCCTCGTAACCGGCGATGACGATGTGGTCGGCGCGGGCCTTGGCGACCCCGGCGGCCACCGTGCCCACCCCCACCTCGGAGACCAGCTTGACGCTGATCCGGGCCTCCGGGTTGGCCATCTTGAGGTCGTGGATGAGCTGGGCCAGGTCCTCGATCGAGTAGATGTCGTGATGCGGCGGCGGCGAGATCAGCCCCACCCCGGGGGTCGAGTAGCGGAGCCGGGCGATGACCTCGTCCACCTTGCCGCCGGGAAGCTGTCCGCCCTCGCCGGGCTTGGCCCCCTGGGCGATCTTGATCTGGAGCTCGTCGGCGTTGACCAGGTAGTTCGCCGTCACCCCGAAGCGGCCCGAGGCCACCTGCTTGATCGCGCTGCGCCGGTTGTCGCCGTCCGGGCCCACGACGTAGCGCTCGGGATCCTCGCCACCCTCGCCGGTGTTGGACTTGGCGCCCAGCCGGTTCATGGCGATGGCCAGGGTCTCGTGCATCTCCTTGGAGATGGCCCCGAAGGACATCGCCCCGGTGACGAAGCGGCGGACGATCTCGGCGGCCGGCTCCACCTTGTCGACGGGCACCGGCTCGCGGTCGGGGCGGATCTCCAGCAGCCCGCGCAGGGTCTTGAGGGTCGTCGTCTCGTCGTTGACCGACTCGGCGTAGGCACGGTAGGTCTCCTCGCCGCCCTCGCGGACCGCGTGCTGGAGCAGGCTGATGGTGGTCGGGTTCCAGGCGTGGGCCTCGCCGTCGCGGCGCCACTGGTAGTCGCCGCCCCCGGGCAGGCCGGGGGTGTCCACGCTGCGCTCGGGGAACGCCGTGCGGTGGCGCATCAGGGTCTCCTCGGCGACCACCGCCAGATCGACCCCGCCGATCCGCGAGGACGTGCCCGGGAAGTAGCGGTTGACCAGCTCGGGGGCGAGCCCCACCGCCTCGAAGATCTGGGCCCCGGCGTAGGACTCGATGGTGGAGATGCCCATCTTGGAGATGACCTTGCGCACCCCCTTGTAGAGGGCGTGGATGTACCGCTCCTTGGCCCGGGCGGGGTCGGTCGCCGCCGGCAGCAGGCCGCGGCGGTGGAGCTCGCCGATCGTCTCCAGGGCGAGGTAGGGGTTGACGGTCTCGGCGCCGAAGCCGATCAGCAGGGCGACGTGCATCACCTCGCGGGCCTCGCCGGTCTCGACCACCAGCCCGACCCCGCTCCGGGTGTGCTCCCGGACCAGGTGGTGGTGGACCGCGGCGGTGGCCAGCAGGGCGGGGATGGGGGCGTGGTTGGCGTCGACGTGGCGGTCGGAAAGGACCAGCACCGTGTAGCCCTCGCGGATCTTCTCGGAGGCCAGCCGGCAGATCCGCTCCAGGCCGTCCTCGAGGGCGCCCACCCCGCCGTCGGAGTGGAAGGTGGTCGAGATTGTCGTCGCCGGGAACTGGCGCTGGGTCACGTGGCGGATGGTCTCGAGGTCGGCGTTGCTCAGGATCGGGGTGGGCACCTCCAGCCGCTTGGCCTGCGCCGGCCCCTGCTCGAGCAGGTTGCCGCCCGCCCCCAGGCTGGTCGCCAGCGACATCACCAGCTCCTCGCGGATCGGGTCGATCGGCGGGTTGGTGACCTGGGCGAAGAGCTGCTTGAAGTAGGCGAAGAGGTTGACCGGGCGCTCGCTCAGCACCGCCAGCGGGGTGTCGTTGCCCATCGAGCCCACCGGCTCCTCGCCGTCACGGGCCATCGGGGTGAGCAGGAGCTTGAGCTCCTCCTCGGTGTAGCCGAAGACGCGGTGGCGGACCAGCAGGGTGCCGGGGTCGGGGTCGGGCGGCTCGGCGACCCGCTGCAGCTCGTCGAGCCGGACCGCGCCCTGGCGGATCCACTGCCGGTACGGGTGACGGCGGCTCAGCACGCTCTTGACCGCGTCGTCGTCGAGGATCTCGCCGGCCTCGGTGTCGACCAGGAGCAGGCGTCCCGGCTCCAGCCGCCACTTCTTGATGATCCGCTCCTCCGGGATGGGCAGGACCCCCGCCTCCGAGGCCATCACCACCCGGCCGTCGTCGGTGACCAGCCAGCGCGCCGGGCGCAGCCCGTTGCGGTCGAGGGTGGCGCCGATCAGCCGGCCGTCGGTGAAGGCGATCGCCGCCGGGCCGTCCCACGGCTCCAGCAGTGAGGCGTGGAACTCGTAGAAGGCGTGGCGCTCCTCGTCCATCAGCGGGTTCCGGTCCCAGGCCTCGGGGATCATCATCATGATCGCGTGCTCGACCGAGCGGCCGGCCATGGTCAGCAGCTCGAGCGCGTTGTCGAACTGGCTCGAGTCCGAGCCCAGCTCGTCGATCACCGGGCGGAGCTTGCTGATGTCCGCGCCGAAGTGGGGGCTGCGGAACTTCGACTGCCGGGCCCGCATCCAGTTGACGTTGCCGCGCAGGGTGTTGATCTCGCCGTTGTGGGCGCTGAGCCGGAAGGGCTGGGCCAGGTCCCAGCGCGGCAGCACGTTGGTGGAGAAGCGCGCGTGCACCATCGCCAGCTTTGACACCGCCGCGCTGTCGGTGAGATCCGGGAAGAAGACGGGGAGCTGCTCGGCGGTGAGCATCCCCTTGTAGACCAGGCTGCGGCTGCTGAGGCTGGCCAGGTGGAAGCGGTCGCGGGTGAGCCCCACCGCGTCGCTGCGGCGCTCGATCACCCGGCGCATCACGTAGAGGCGGCGCTCGAGCTGGTCGCCGTCCAGCCCGAAGGCTCCGACGAAGAGCTGGCGGATCACCGGCATCCCGGCGAGCGCGGTCGGTCCGGCGCAGCTCGGGTCCACCGGGACGTCGCGCCAGCCGAGCATCCGAAGCCCCTCGTCGTGGCAGGCGGTGGCGACCATCGCCTCGCAGTCGGCGCGGCCGGCGGCGTCGCGGGGCAGGAAGACCATCCCCACCCCGTAGGCGCCCCGATCGGGGAGGGGGAGGCCGCTCTCGCGGCGGAGCAGCGCGTCGGGGATCTGGAGCAGGATGCCGGCGCCGTCGCCGCTCAGCGGGTCGGAGCCGGTGGCCCCACGGTGGCCGAGGTTGCAGAGCGCCTCCAGCCCGGAGCTGACGATCTGGTGGGTCGGCTCGCCGCGGAGGGTGGCGACGAAGGCCACCCCGCAGCTCTCATGGTGAAGCCGCGGATCGTGGAGACCCCTCACCCCGTAGGGGTTGTCGAGATGTGCGCCGAGGCCAGGCTGTGGTGGCATGAGGCGAGAGGTGGTGCTCCGGAGCGAGGGCGAGCGGATCACCCGACGGGCACCGGCCGGAGGCTCCCCGGACCGCGAGCCTGCGCGGGGCGATCGTCGGGTTCAGGGCCGAGAGTACCAGGAATCGGGCCATTCCTGCCAAAGCTGGGAGGTGCGGCTCCCCGATCGGGGAGGGCGGCGTCCGGGATGGGGGACACTGGCGTCCGGGGTGCGGGAGAGTGGCGTCCGTGATGGGGGACACTGGCGTCCGGGGTGCCGGGGGAGAGCGGCGTCCGGGATGGGGAAGAGCGGCGTCCGGGATGGGGGACGGTGGCGTCCTGGATGGGGGACGGTGGCGTCCGAGATGGGGGACGGTGGCGTCCGGCGTCGGATCGCAGGTGACGGAGCGGGCCCTCCGGCTCGTCGCCAATTCGCTACGATCTGCACCCGATGGCAGCGCAGGTGTCGCCGGCGCGCGTCGCCGAGAGCGGGCACAGCCTCGGGCTCTGGGCCCGCCTGCGACGCGGCACCCCCTGGTGGGCGCAGCCCCTGACCATCGTGGTGGTGCTCGGCGCCTTCACCGGCTACTCGATCTGGACGTCCTTCTTCGGTCCGGGGCCCAACCATCTCAGCGAGCACGCCAACTACCTCTCGCCCTTCTTCTCGCCGCTGCTCTGGAAGACCGGCCCGGTCACCCCCGCGCTCTGGGTGCTCTGGGCCCCGCTGGGCTTCCGGGTCACCTGCTACTACTACCGGAAGTCCTACTACCGCGCCTTCTTCTGGGACCCGCCGGCCTGCGCGATCGGTGAGCTGCGCCGGCGCGGCTACCGGGGTGAGACCAAGCTCCCCATGGTGCTCAACAACCTGCACCGGTTCTTCTGGTACCCGGCGGCGGTGGTGGTGGTCTTCCTCTGGGTCGACGCCTTCGCCTCCTTCGACGACAACGGCCACCTCTACCTCGGCCTGGGGACCCTGATCCTGCTGATCAACGCGGTCCTGCTCTCCGGCTACAGCATGGGCTGCCACGCCTTCCGCCACGCCGCCGGCGGCGGCCTTGACTGCTTCTCCTGCTCGCAGGCCGGCAAGGCCCGCTTCCGGCTCTGGAAGACGATCACCGTCTTCAACGGCCGTCACGCCACCTGGGCCTGGATCAGCATGTTCAGCGTGGTCGCCGCCGAGGTCTACATCCGGCTGCTCCAGGCCGGCATGCCCGACCCCCACATCCTGGTCCACTGAGATGACCGAGCCCTTCGTCACCCGCGACTGCGACGTCCTGGTGGTGGGCGCGGGCGGCACCGGCATGCGCGCCGCCATCGCCGCGGCGGAGGCGGGCTGCTCGACGCTGGTGGTCAGCAAGTCCCTGCTCGGCAAGGCCCACACGGTGATGGCCGAGGGCGGCATCGCCGCCGCCATGGGCAACGTCGACTCCCCGGACAGCTGGGAGGTCCACTTCGCCGACACCATGCTGGGCGGCCAGCTGATCAACAACTGGCGGATGGTCGACCTCTACAGCCGCGAGGTCATCGACCGGGTCCGAGAGCTGGAGCGGTGGGGCGGCCTCTTCGACCGCACCGACGACGGGCGGATCATGCAGCGGGCCTTCGGCGCCCACAGCTACCGCCGGCTCTGCCACGTCGGCGACCGCACCGGCCTGGAGCTGATCCGCACCTGCCAGGACCGGATGGTCCACACCGCCGGCGCCGACGTCCGGATGGAATGCACCCTCACCCGGCTGCTCACCGGCCCGGGAGGGGTGGTCGGCGCCATGGGGTACGACCGCAACACCGGCGAGTTCGTGGTGATCCGGGCCAAGGCGGTGGTGCTGGCCAGCGGCGGCTGGGGGCGGATGTACCGCTACACCTCCAACTCCTGGGAGGGGACCGGCGACGGGGCCGCCATGGCCTACCAGGCCGGCGCTGAGCTCCAGGACATGGAGTTTGTCCAGTTCCATCCCACGGGGATGATCTGGCCACCCGGGGCCCGCGGCATCCTGGTCACCGAGGGGGTGCGCGGCGAGGGGGGGATCCTGCGCAACGCCGAGGGCGAGCGGTTCATGGAGAGGTACGACCCCATCAAGCTCGACCTCTCCAGCCGCGACGTGGTCGCCCGCTCCATCTACAAGGAGGTGGAGGCGGGCCGGGGCACCCCCCACGGCGGCGCCTACCTCGACATCGCCAGCCAGCGGACCCCCGCCGAGATCCGCCGGAAGCTCCCCTCCATGGTCGAGCAGTTCGAGGCCCTGGCCGGCGTCGACATCACCCGGGAGCCGATGGAGGTCGGGCCGACCATCCACTACACCATGGGGGGCATCCGGGTGGACCCCGAGACCGGGGCGAGCAGCGTACCCGGGCTCTTCGCCGCCGGGGAGTCGGCGGCGGGACTGCACGGGGCCAACCGGCTCGGGGGCAACTCGCTGGGCGACATCCTGGTCTTCGGCCGGCGGGCCGGCGAGGCCGCCGCCGAGCTGGCCCGGAGCCGGGCCGGCTTCGCCGATTTCTCCGCGGCCGAGGTGAGTGAGGAGCAGGAGGCGGTGCTCCGGCCCCTCGCCGGCGGCGAGCCCGGCGAGAACCCGTACGCGCTCCACCAGGCCCTCCAGGAGGCGATGCAGGACGACGTCGGCATCGGCCGCAGCGAGGAGTCGCTGCGCCGGGCCCTCGGGGCCATCGCCGAGCTGCGCGAGCGGACCACCCGGATGCGGGTGGGCGGCGGCCGCGTGCTCAACCCCGGCTGGCACGCCTGCCAGGACATGCGCTTCATGCTCACCGTCTCCGAGTCGATCATCCGCTGCGCCCTGGAGCGGCGCGAGTCGCGGGGGTCGCAGTGGCGGTTCGACTTCCCGGAGAAGGACGACCGGCTGGCCCGGGTCAACCTGGTGGTGCGCGACCACGAGGGGACCATGGCCGTCGAGGAACGGCCGGTCGAGCTGATGCCCGACGAGGTGGTGGCCCGGCTCAACCGGAGCCGCTTCTTCGACCCCGCCAACCTCCCCTCCCACTACGCCGGCAAGGTCGAGCCGCGCCCGGTGGAGGCGCACTGATGGCGGAGGCGACCCCAGGGGTGGCGACCGGAGCGGACGGCGCCGCCGGTCATCAGCCGGCCGAGGCCCAGAGCGGGCTCACCGGGGTCACCCGGACCTTCCGCGTCTTCAAGGGCGTCCCGGGCGGCGAGGCCGGCTACGCCACCTACCAGGTTCCCGAGGTGGTGGGGATGGTCGTGCTCGACGCCATCCACCACATCCAGCGCACCCAGGACGGCGACCTCGCCTGCCGCTGGAACTGCAAGGCGGCCAAGTGCGGCTCCTGCTCCGCCGAGGTCAACGGCCACCCGGTGCTGATGTGCAAGACGAGGATCGACACCCTCCCCGAGGGGACCATCACCGTCCAGCCGCTCAAGTCGTTCCCGCTGATCAAGGACCTGGTCACCGACGTCTCGCGCAACTACGAGACCAACAAGCTGATCCCGCCCTTCACCGCGGCCCCCGACGACGGCGAGCCGTGGCGGATCCAGCAGATGGACATCGACCGCCTCTTCGAGTACCGGCGCTGCATCGAGTGCTTCCTCTGCCAGGACGTCTGCCATGTCAACCGGACCCACGAGTTGAGCGCGCGCTTCTTCGGGCCCCGCTTCTTCGTCCGGGTGGCCAGCCTGGAGATGCACCCCAAGGACGTCCTCGACCGCCGCGAGCTGCTCGCCGAGACCGGCGGGCTGTCGCTCTGCAACATCACCAAGTGCTGCACCGAGGTCTGCCCCGAGCACATCCACATCACCGACAACGCGATCATCCCGCTCAAGGAGCGGGTGGCGGACGTGCACTGGGACCCGCTGCGCTGGGTGGCGCGCCGGCTGCGCGGCGCTCCGAAAGCCGGATCCACGTGACCCCCGCGCGGCCCCACGTGACCCGTGCGCGGCCCGGCGCCGGGTGGTGGGACCGCGGGTGACCGCCCCGGCAGCCGCTATGAAGCGTGTCCGCAGGTGACCGCCCTGATCGTGCTGGGGGTGATCCTGGTGGCGCTGGTGGTGGCGTTCGCCCTCTTCTACCGCCACTCCCGGACCCCGGAGTGGGGCGACTCGGAGTTCCGCAAGTCGATGCTGGGGATGATGGTGGCCATCGCCCCGCTCTGGGGGATGCGGTACAAGGAGCCCCACCACGAGCTCCCCACGCTCAGCACGCCCGCTGCGGCGCCGGGACCCCTGCCGGTGGGGGAGGGCGGCGGGGGCGCCGAGGAGCCCGCTCCGGGAACGGAGACGCCGGCCACCTCCTGACCCTCGGCACCGCTGCGGCCGGGATCCTGCTCGGGGATGGGGCCCCGGCGCGACCCGCGACGCCCCTCTCGCGGCTGTGACAGGCTGCCCACGGGAGCATCACGCCTGCCGGCGGGCCCGGCCGCGGGGCGCCGGTGCGGTGCAGAGTGCGAAGGCGATGGTTGCTCGGCGTCCTCGCTACGAAGGGGGTGCTGCCGGCGGCCGGGCCGCCCGCCTTGCGAACGACGGCGCCTTCCTGGCGGACGGTCCCTCCCTTGGCGGGGGCGTCTCGGGAGAGAGCCCGGCTGGGGACGGGGCTCGTGAGCCGCGTGCGCAGGGCGAGCTGGAGCCGCGGGACGAGCCGGAGCCGCGGGGCGAGCCGGAGCCGCGGGGCGAGCCGGCGGCGCGCGAGCGCTGGTTCCACACCCTGGTCGCCAGCTCGAGCGACATCATCACCGTCCTCGATGGTCGCGGCCGGATCCTCTACGCCAACCCCGCCGCCGACCGGGTGCTCGGCTTCGCCCCGGCCGGCCACGCTGGGCGCAAGGCCCTGGCGCTGACCCACCCCGACGATCGCCGGGCGGTCATGGCCGCCTTCCGAGAGATCGTCCGGCAGCCGGGGATCAGGGCTCTGCCCCTCTTCCGGCACCGGACCGGGGCGGGCGACTGGCGCTTCCTCGAGGTGGTGGCGACCAACTGCCTCGATGATCCCGCCATCGGCGGGATCATCCTCAACGCGCACGACGTGACCGAGCGGACCTGCCTGGCCCGCGCCCTGCGCACCGTGACCCACGGCAACCAGGTGGTGGTGCACGCCACCGACGAGGCCTCCCTGCTGGCCGACACCTGCGCCGCGGTGGTCGCAGCCGGGTACCCGCTCGCCTGGGTCGGGTACGCGGAGCACGACAGGGACCGCACCGTGCTTCCGCTCGCCTCTGCCGGTCGCACCGACTACGTGGATCGTATTCGCGTCAGCTGGGGTGACGACCAGTTCAGCACCGGCTCGACCGGCCGAGCCATCCGGACCGGCTCGGTCCAGGTGGTGAACGACCTCAGCCGCTCGCCCGGGTTCGCACCCTGGCTGGCCGCGGCCGACGAGTGGAGGCTGCGATCCGCCTGTGCCTTCCCCCTGGTGATCGGCGACGGGTGGATCGGGGCACTCTCGATCTACGCCGGCGAGGTCGGGGCCTTCGATCCCGCGTCGGTGGCGGCGCTCACCGAGCTGGCCGCCGACCTGGCGTACGGGATCGGGCGGCTCCGCGACGCCGAGCGACTGGCCCGGAGCGAGGAGCTGCTCCGTGAGGCGCAGGCGATCACCCACGTGGGGCACTGGCAGTGGGACATCATCGAGGGCCGGATCGACTGGCTGGCCAGCGAGATGTTCTCCATCCACGGCATCGAGCCGGGCCAGTGGCAGGGAACCCGCGAAGCTCTCCTGGAGCTGGTGCATCCGGATGATCGTCAGTCGGTGCAGCGAGCCCTGGAGGGGCTGGTGCGGGGCGGCGGCCTCGACCTCGAGCACCGCATCGTGCGGCCCGACGGGGAGATCCGCTACGTCCACCAGCGCATCGCGGGCTCCGGGAACGATCACCCCGCCCGCATCCTGGGGGTCTGCCAGGACGTCACCGAGGCGAGGGAGGCCGCCATGGCGGTCAAGCGGGCCACCGAGGAGCTCAGCCAGAAGAGCGCCGAGGCCCGCACCTCGCTCACCCGGCTGCGGATCTCCGATCAGCAGCGGCGACGGCTGCTCGGCGCGATGGTGAGCGCCCAGGAGGCGGAGCGGCGCCGGGTGGCCTCCGACGTCCACGACGACTCCATCCAGATGCTCGCCGCCGCGATGATCCGGCTGAGCTCGATACGCCGGGAGATCGACGAGCCGGCGCTCCGCGACCGGTTCGACGCGTTCTCTGCGCTGCTGGGGAAGTCCATCGCCAGTCTGCGTCACCTGGTCTTCGAGCTCCGGCCGCCCTCCCTCGACCGCCAGGGCCTCGAGGCGGCGTTCCGCGAGTCCCTGATGGCCTGGACCGAGGACGCGCACGTCCGCTTCACCGTGACCGAGGAGGTCGCCCAGCCGCCCGGCAACGAGGAGCGGGTCGTCCTCTTCCGGATCGGGCAGGAGGCCCTCGCCAACGTGCGCAAGCACGCCCGAGCCCATCTGGTGACGGTCGCCATCGAGGACGCGGGTGAGGGGATCCTGCTGCGCGTGGCGGATGACGGGGTGGGCTTCGACAGCGGTGACGCCGAGGCGAACCGGGTCGGCCACATCGGGATCGCCAGCATGATCGAGAGGGCCGAGCTGGCTGGCGGCTGGCTGCGCATCGACCAGCCGGGCACCGGCACCGTGGTCGAGGCCTGGATACCGATCAGGCGGGGCCCCGGGCACCCGTAGCGGCCACCTTCGCCGGCCGCCGCGGTCAGAGGCTGTGGATGCCGAGGAGCGAGGGCAGGGCCTTGTCGACCTGATCGCGGTTGCGCTCGATCACCCCGACCAGCTCCTCGACGGAGGCCGCGGAGCGGACCAGGGCGGCGCGGTCGGAGGCCGCGAGGTCGACCTCGACCACCTCGACCAGCCCGCCGGTCCCGAGCCGGGCCGGGACCCCGCTGAAGACACCGTTGATGCCGTACTCGCCCTCGAGATGGATGCTGCAGGGGAGGATCTGGCGGGTGTCGAGCAGGATGGCGTCGACCATCTGGGCCACCGCCGCGCTCGGCGCCTGATAGGCGCTGGTGATCCCGATCAGGCCGACGATCTCGGCGCCGCCGTTGCGGGTTCGCTGCACGATCTGCTCGAGCCGCTCGGGGGCGATGAGCTGGGCGATCGGCACCCCGGCCACGGTGGTGAGCTGGGTGAGCGGGACCATGGTGTCCCCGTGCCCGCCGAGCACCATGGCCTGGACGTCGCGCACCGACGCCCCCAGCTCCTGGGCGACGAAGGCGCGGAAGCGCGCCGTGTCCAGGATGCCCGCCATCCCGATCACGCGCTTGCGGGGGAAGCCGCTCACCGCCAGGGCGACCTGGGCCATGGCGTCGAGGGGGTTGCTGACCATGATCAGGACCGCCTCGGGGGAGGCCGCCGCGGCCTGCCGGACCACCCCGGCCACGATCCCGGCGTTGATCATCAGCAGGTCGTCGCGGGACATCCCGGTCTTGCGGGCGATGCCACCGGTGACCACGACGACATCGCTGCCGGCGGTCTCCTCGTACCCGTTGGTGCCGATGACATGGCTGTCGAAGCCGACCACCGGGCCGGCCTGCAGGATGTCGAGCGCCTTCCCCTGGGGCAGCCCCGGGACGATGTCGACCAGGACGATGTCGGCGTAGTCGCGGTCGGCGAGGCGCTGGGCCAGGGTGCCGCCGACGTAGCCCGCTCCGATGACGGTGATCTTGTGGCGCACAAGAGTGCCTCCGGTGGTGGGATGTGACCTTCGGACCTGTTGATTGTAGGAATAGCGACACCAAAGACCGCTATCCGCACCTGACCGACGGACGCGGGGGCGGCCGCCGGGAGTGCGATCCTTCCCTCCATGGCTTCGTCGAAGCGACGGCTGCCCCGCGGGGCGCGGGAGCGGGCCGCGACGGTGGTGGAGCGGCTGGCCGCCGAGTACCCGGATGCGGCCTGCGCCCTGGTCCACGACGGGCCGCTCCAGCTGCTGGTGGCGACCATCCTCTCGGCGCAGTGCACCGACGAGCGGGTCAACCTGGTGACCCCGGGGCTCTTCCGCCGCTACCCGGACGCGGTCGCCCTCGCCGAGGCCGACCCCGCCGAGCTGGAGGAGCTGATCCGCAGCACCGGCTTCTTCCACGCCAAGGCCCGCGCCATCATCGCCATGAGCGAGGAGGTGGTGGCGCGCTTCGGCGGCCGGGTCCCGGACCGGATGGAGGACCTGGTCACCCTCCGGGGGGTCGGCCGCAAGACCGCCAACGTGGTGCTGGGGGTCGCCTTCGGGAAGCCGGGCTTCGCGGTGGACACCCATGTGACCCGGCTCACGGGGAGATTGAAGCTCACCTCGTCGACGGATCCCGTCGAGATCGAGACCGATGTCTGCTCGATGGTCCCGGCCGGGGAGTGGACCGCGCTCGGGCTGCGACTCATCCTCCACGGCCGCCAGGTCTGCGCGGCGCGCAGCCCCCGCTGCCCGGTCTGCGTGCTCAACGACATCTGCCCCTCGGCGCAGCTCCCGGGGCTGCGCACCGCCGGGTCCAAACCGCGGGCTCGGGGCCGGGGCGCCATCTCCACGGCTGGGAGATCATCGTGATGGTGGCGTTCGGGTAACGCGGGGGCGGAGCGGCGGGCCGGTCAGGTACCATGCGGGCGTCCAAACAGGTTATGCCCGCCGAGTGACAATCACCTCCGTACCGCTGCCGTCCGCCCTGGATTCGGCCGAGTCCGATGACACCAGGACGAGCCGTCCGCGACCCGATCGCGGTGGCCACCCCGTACCGGCGATCAGCCCGGGACCGCGGCTCCCCGGCATCCACCGTCCCGAGGGACTCCCGGTGGCGGCCCGCCCCGGAGACGTCCCCCAGCCCCAGCACCTGCATCTGCCCGGCTGGGTGCGCCGCGCCCACGGCCAGGCGCGGCCGATCCTCGCCGACCTGCTCGGCAACCTCACCGGGGAGCCGCGCCAGCAGTTCGCCGCCCACGTGGGCGAGCTCATCGACGGGATGAGCTCCGGCAAGTTCAGCCTGGCCTGGCAGTACCCGCGGATCATCGACGAGGGCTGGGCGCTGTACGAGCATCAGCGCCGCGACGCCGAGGAGGAGGCCCGCAAGCGCCGCGGCCTGGAGAGCGCCCGCCGCAAGGTCGCCGACCAGCTCCGCGATGCCGGCTCGCGCCTCACCCCGGAGACGGCCAGCCGGCTTCACCGGACCCTGCGCTCCGCGGATGGGGTGGACGCCATCAAGGGCGTCGCCACCGAGCTGGACCAGGCGGTCGCCGCGGTCCGCACCCTCGAGGAGCGGCGCCGGGACCGGGAGATCGATCGGACCCGCGAGCGGATCCAGCGCGCTCTGCCGCGCACCGCGGTGGCCGAGGTCCCGGCCGAGAGCTGGCAGGACGCGCTGCGCCGGATCGCCGAGAACTTCTCGGAGTAGCGGGCGCGGGAGGCCACTCCCGAGCGAGCCCGCCGGGCGGAGACTGAGGGGATGAACGAGGACGAGCTGCTGATGCGCCGCGCCCTGGCGCTGGCGGCGCGGGCCGGCCGGCGCGGCGAGGTGCCGGTGGCCGCCCTGGCCGTCGAGGGCGGCGAGGTGATCGCGGCGGCCTCCAACCGGATGGAGCGGGGAGGGGACGCCACCGGTCATGCCGAGATGCGGGTGCTGCGCAGCGCCGCCCGGCGCCGGGGTGGCTGGCGGCTCGACGGGGTGACGGTCGTGGTCACCCTCGAGCCCTGCCCGATGTGCGCCGGGGCGATGGTCCAGGCCCGCATCGACCGCTGCGTGTACGCCGCCCGCGACCCCAAGAAGGGTGCCGACGGGAGCGTGTACGACGTCCTCCGTCACCCGGCCAACAACCACCGGGTGGAGGTGACCGAGGGGGTGCTGGCGGA
>Ga0181535_10002204_pt1 | contig 24182 bp, 15 predicted proteins | sample PEATcosm2014_Bin_44_FD_119774 | JGI IMG/M metagenome (GOLD analysis project Ga0181535, IMG submission 119774) | Peatland microbial communities from MTU Mesocosm Facility, Houghton, MI, USA - PEATcosm2014_Bin17_30_metaG | ecosystem: Environmental > Terrestrial > Soil > Wetlands > Peat | place...
AATCCTAAAATCCTGGGAATCCCGGTTCAGACAGTTTGTGTTAATCCTGTAAATCTTAAAATCCTGAGAATCCTGGTTCAGACAGTTTGTGTTAATCCTATAAATCCTAAAATCCTGGGAATCCTGGTTCAGACAGTTTGTGTTAATCCTGTAAATCCTAAAATCCTGGGAATCCTGGTTCAGACATTCTTTAAAAAAATAACCCCGCCATTGTAAGCCGGGGTTATTTATTTGATGAGGAGAGCTATGTGTTATTATTGTGTGTTTAACTTTTTCAGGACAAAACTTTATTTACAAATTTTTAAGCCAGGCATTTCGTAGTGCAATCTGTTCAGGCGTTGCATCAGGATTAATTTTGATTACATGTTTAATTGCCTGTGCGCCCACTTTGGCAAATAAATTTACTTCTTTGCCTTCCCGGCTTACAGTTATATTAAGCCCTTCACCGACTTTTAACGATTTTGTTTTCGAAAGCATTTTCTGATAACTGCCGAGTGTAATATCATTCCCGTCATATTTTTCCAATATATCACCCGGTAAAAATACTCCTACATTCGGCGATGTGTCTAATACACTTTCAATAACCAATTTGCGGTTGTTGTTAAAACGAACTTGTATACCTAATGAAACCTTAGTTGAATCAAACCCTGCTACTTCCGTATAGTCAATGCCCAGCCAGTTGTAATATTCTTTAAGCGGAAGTTTATTTGCATGTTTTATGTATTTATCAAAGAAATCGGCAATTTCGGGATAAGTGAGCTTAGTAAAATCGTCGAAGAAATTATTTTCGCTGAATGATTTTTTAGGACCGTACATTTTGAAAAGTTTATGAACAACTTCTCTAAGCCCAGTTGTGCCATGCGAAAGCTCAAGCAGCCTTATATCCAACAAGGCGGCGACCAGAGCGCCTTTCATATAAATATTGGGGTATTGATCCGGCATTTCGGTACAATGAACGCCGAGATCTGTTAAGCTTAAATTCTGTTTATATGTATCATTTGCGAATAACTCATTTTTAAGCACATCAAAATACTGCTGCAGCGTAATCAGAGTATCGCGCAGTTCGAGCATATGCGCAGCCCATTCTGTAACGCCTTCATAAAACCAGAGATGCTGCGACATAACAGGCTTAACAAAATTAAATTTTTCAACAAGTTCACTATGGATATTTAAAGGCGTAAGTATGTGAAAAAATTCATGCGCAACAATTGCTTTTATCTCTTCACTGAAACTGTCCGTTAACGGACTTTCCTGAAATATATACTCCGAACTATATGAATGTTCCCATGCGCCGGCTCCTATATTCTCAAAGTGAAATAAAAAAGTATAATGCTTTACGGGAAGCCCTTCCATAAAATCATTTTCAGCATTTAAGATGTCCTTTAACATATTTACCATATCGGCAGATTTTATCATATCTGTTACGGAGTACGTATAAACATCGATTGCTGTACTGCCGATTTCAATAGAAGATTTGGTTAATTTCCCGAGAAGAATGGGAGAGTCAACAATTTTATCGTAAGTATCTGCATCATAATATCCGTCCTTATCGAGCGGCAGTGCAGTACCTATCAGCCAGTCTTTAGGGTAATTAATTTTAACTTTTATAGGGTATGACTGCATATTTTCAAAATAACCAAAGACACATTGCCCATTAATCAATACATCGTTTTTTTCAATAACCGACCCGGACATCTGGTAAATGTAATTGCTGTCGACTTTAGTATTCCAGGTATCCGAAATCTGGTAAACTATCTTTTTTATTTTTTCAGGGGAGCTCAGGGACCATTGGTTAGTTGAAATATGTTTTGTGTTTATTACGCTGTCATTTATGTCAAACGCTTTGAAAGATTTTACATAAGTCCCTATATTCATAGTTTGATAGGTTCCCGGCGCCGTAGCTGCAAACTGGTATATGTTATTCTTTTCAGTTAAATTATCCGGTTCCAGGGTTACTGTAAAAATGTTTGTCGATCTGTCATTTAAGTCAATATAAAACTTTTGTTGTGGAAATAAACTGCCCGTCAGAATAAATAATAAGACTGCCGGTAATAAAAGATAGCGCTCTGCTTTTTTCATAATTTTATCTTGACTTAGCAAAATGATTTAATAATTAACCATGAAAATAAATTTAAAAATAAATAATGCTAAATATTTCAAATGAACGGCAAAATATATTGATGGATGGTAGAATAAGGATGTAATTTATCAGGGCTTCCGTTATCTAATATTTCCCTGCAAAACTGTAAATTATAAAAATGCGATCTGCTTAATTGCTTACTGCCTATTTATTATTTTCTGTTTTGGGATATCCTACCGCCTGAGCAATTATAATTTTCTGATCCGGTTTTAGTGTTTGCATTTGCTTTGCAAGTTCATTGCGGTCGTTTAAATCATGTACAACTGTGTTTAATCCTTCCGAAGCACAATACAGGTAAACATTCTGAGAAATACTGCCTGCTTCTATTGAAGCTAAAAAAGTCCTGTCTTTTTCGGTTAAGGATTTGGAATCCGGATCCATTTTACCAAAGTCGGCAACATAAATTAAAGTTGCAGGCGCTTGTGTAACAAAACTTTGATTACCCGTAAACTTCCTTATATCTTTATCTGAAATTTGAATCAGCAAGTGAGCCTTTGGCTCATAAAGGTAAAGTCCGTCAACCGCTGCAATGTAAATGGATATTGTCTGCCAGTTATGAGCAGAAGGTACTGTCCGTTTACCGGAAACAGAATCATTTATGCCGTCCGCCGCCCAAAGTAGTTCTGATAGAACTTGCGGAGGTAATTTTTTAGAATCGAATGAACGGTTTGTTCTGCGCATTTTAAGTAATGTTAAAAGCGGCGAATTTTTTCCATCAAAAGCGGGCTTCGGCAGAACCTCTGTTTTTTGTCCCTGGGCTAAGCATGCCGTGGATAAAATAAATATGGAAATGACATAATAGTTTAATAATCTTGAAAGATTCATGACCTGGAGTCTCCTTTTAAAATGATTCTACATTAATCACTGAAATTACACAGATATTAAAAATTTTATTTAGTAGCCCCGAGTTTTAACTCGGGGGAATAATCAAGCCCGGATTTTATTGGCTCATCCGCCAGAGGCGGATGAGCCGAACATGTTCTGTAAATTAGTGATCCCCGACATAAATGTCGGGGCTACTTTAAATATCATTTGCGTAACTTCAGTTAATAAGAATTTATTTTCGCATAAATATAACATATTTATCACCGTATTTAAGCGGCTTTGTATATTGTTCCTTTTCCAGATAAGATAGTTCTGAAAAGATATATCCCGGGTATAAACGGATATTGACTTTACCTAAATTACAGGCTATATCCTTATCGGGTAAATCTGATTTCAATGCTATAAGTTCATCGAAATTTTTGCCGTTCTGTAAAGCCAGATAAATAGAATCGGCTTCCTCAAGTGTAGGACAAAGAATTTCCGCAAGTACTAAGTATTCGGGATCCTGGTATTGTACAACCGCAACCTGGTGAAGCCATATTTTTACAGAATGGTGATCAACATGGGCAGGAGAGTATTTCCATTTTAAAATTGATTCAACTGCCAATGAATCCCAATCTTTATCGCCGCTGCCGTTAACAAATTTTACTTTCCCAACCGACCCGTCTTCCAATATATACAAGTCCATTTCGATTTTTAAATTCGGCCTGTAAATTGCACGGGTTATTGTAGGAAGGGGGTATTGCATAAGCAGTTGGGGAGCAAAATTATTTTCTGCGGTTTGTTGTAAGAGGGAGCAGCCGGTAAGTAAAGACAGGAATAAAAATAACATTAATCGCTTCATATTATCCTCCATTAAATTTAATCCTAATCTGCAGATGAAATTCAGAGTATAATCAGAATTTAACCTGTAAATCAAATAGAGCAATAGATAAGCGTATTTAAGAAACTTTTCTTATTCTGAATAACTAAATATCAGCACTTTTCTTAAATAACACAAGAGATAATTAAATGATTCATAAGCAGGGAATCGACCGAAAACATGTTTCCAGACTTAAGGATTAATTATAAAAATTGGAATAATTCGGCATTTGAAACAATTATCACATTTCATGAAGGAATGTACATGGTTAAAGCGCAGAGGGCAAGGCGCAAAGTAAAATATTAAAGATCAAAAACCCCTCGGGTACATTTAATAAAAAGAATTAGAATAAACTGTTCAGTTCGCATTTTATCGCATCCTAAAGTGTTTTCTGAATTATCCGATAATTGTAATATGTAGTAAATTATTTGATTGAAATATGAATAATTATTCTATATCACGGGAATAAATTACAAATTCATGTTAAAAAACCATTAATTCGCCAAATAATTATTACAGTTGTTGTTAAATAACTTGACAAAATAAATTTCAGAAGTTATCTTGTTACCTGAAATTATAAAAAACAATGCACAACACGAAAAGAAATACTACCCCCAAATCAAATGCTGCCAAAATGCGCAGCAGCCGTAGTGTTGTGTCAATAAATTCAATCAACCTTTCTTTAGATGTCATTCTAGGGATTTCTATTATTATTAGCGTGCTAGGTATTCTAGGCTAATATTTAATGGTCAATCCCAAATCAAACAAAAAACAAAACAAAATAAAAAATAAGATTCGGGATTGACCGAATCCATAGATTATGTCTGAAGATTATTTTAATCTGTCAGAGGCTGTTGTGAGATCTGAAAACAAATGTAGCGACTGTTGTAAGACTTCCATAAGAAGCGGTATAAACTGTTCTGCTCTCACCAAAAGTGTTGTAGTAACAAAACAACATCTCACCCGGTTCTGCATAAAAACTCTTAATAATATAAATATAGTATTCGTACTATATATACGCAGGTTGATTCTACAATGCATCTAAGCCTGGGATAATAACATTTGGCGGTTTTTATCTTAAGCTTAGATGCAAGGCTTAACAAAGCCCTACTGTAGCCATATTTTGCCGGCAGGCTTACCTGCCTGCCGGCAAATAGGTTCATCTGCCTACCCGCAGATTGTTAATTTAACCTGAACACCGGATATCAGGTTTATCTATTAAATGTAGATAAGATTTAGTTTGAATGAGAATTATTATAGATCAATATATAAGTATAGTTTTTAATCTTTAGATAATAATAGAAAGGGTTATTCATGAGAACTTCCCAAACGGCATGGACGGGTGCAGATATATTTTTCGAATGTTTAAAACGAGAAAAAGTTGAATATTTGTTCGGTTACCCCGGCGGTTCGGTACTTAAATTGTACGAAAGACTTTATGATGTAGATTTTCTAAAACACATACTCGTCAGGCACGAGCAGGGCGCTGCTCATATGGCTGAAGGCTATGCAAAAGCTACGGGTAAAGTTGGTGTTGTTTTGGTTACATCCGGCCCGGGTGCAACTAATACGGTAACCGGAATCGCCGATGCTTATATGGATTCTGTGCCGATTGTAGTTTTTACAGGACAGGTTGCAACTCACTTAATTGGAAATGATGCCTTTCAGGAAGCAGATATAGTTGGTATTACAAGACCTATTACTAAACATAGTTTTCTTGTCAGGGATGTGAAAGAACTTGCTACAACAATTAAGAAAGCCTTCTACATTGCATCAACCGGCAGGCCCGGCCCTGTTCTTGTTGACCTTCCTAAAGATGTTATAAATTCGGTTTGCGATTTTGATTATCCGGAAAAAGTTGAGATGCGCGGCTACAAACCAAACTTTCTTGGCCACCAGAATCAGATAAAAAAAGCAGCAGAAATAATAAAGAATGCAAAAAGGCCGTTACTGTACGTTGGCGGAGGTGTAATAATGTCAAACGGCGAACGTGAGTTAAGGTTTTTTGCAAAAGAGAATAATCTGCCCGTAACGATGACTCTTCAAGGCTTGGGAGCTTTCCCCGGTAATGACCCTCAATCACTCGGAATGCTTGGAATGCATGGAACATATTATGCGAATCAGGCCGTTAATAACTGTGATGTTCTTGTTTCACTCGGAGCCCGCTTTGATGACCGTGTAACCGGCAAAGTAGATTCGTTCGCAACAAATGCTTATAAAATTCATGTTGATATTGATCCGACATGTATTGACAAAAATGTTGTCGTTGATCTCCCGATAGTAGGAGACGTTAAGCATGTGCTTGCAGAGCTTGCTTCGGAATTAACAGAACCTGCTAAATTAGATGAATGGTGGGAGCAAATAAATAAATGGAAAGAGCAGTGTCCTATTTATTTTGAAAATAACGACGGCAAACTGAGAACAGAATATATAATTGAAAGAATATCAGAGAAAACTAAAGGCGAAGCTGTTATTGTTACAGATGTAGGACAACATCAAATGTGGACGGCACAGCATTATAAATTCAATAACCCCCGCTCTCATATAACAAGCGGTGGCTTGGGAACAATGGGATTTTCAGTACCGGCATCAATCGGCGCTGCTTTTGGTATAAAAGACAGGCCTATTATTTCAATCAGCGGTGACGGCGGTTTCCAGATGAACATGCAGGAACTTACAACTGCAGTGTATAATAAGCTCCCCATTAAATTCTTCATAATCAATAACAGTTTTCTTGGAATGGTAAGGCAATGGCAGGAATTATTCCATAAGGAAAAATACAGCTTCACCGATCTGTCGGAAAGCAATCCCAATTTTGTTAAACTCGGCGAAGCCTTTGGGTTAAAAGCTTTCTCAGCAAATTCTCCGGAACAGGTTGATGGGATACTTGATGAAGCCTTGTCTATAAACGATGGACCGGTTTTGGTTGATTTTAAGGTCGTTAAAGAAGATATGGTATTTCCTATTATACCTGCGGGCGGTACTATAAATGAAATGATGATTAAACGTCTTGATCCAAAGGAGATGGTATAAGATGAAACACACAATAACTGTCTTAGTAGAGAATCAGTTTGGTGCATTCAACCGCGTAGCTACTATGTTTAGCGGTAAAGGATTTAACATCCACAGCATTTCCATCGGAGAAACGGAAACACCGGAAGTCTCACGCATGACTATTGTAACAGAAGGTGATGACAAAATAATGGAGCAGGTTGTTAAACAGTTAAACAGGCTGATTGATACAATCAAAGTTATCGATTTAACCGGTCAAACAAGGGTCGAAAGAGAGTTAGCCCTGATCACGGTATTTTATCAGAAAGGAACCCGTGCAGAATTAATAAGTATTTGTGATATTTTTAGGGGGAACGTTGTAGATATTAATAACAAAACTATCATGCTGGAGATAACAGGTCCTCCTGAAAAGATAGATGCTGTTATAAATGTATTCGAGCCTTTCGGGATTAAAGAAATGGCCCGGTCGGGAACTGTTGCTCTAAAAAGAGGTGAACAGTTAAAATCCGAGAAAAATTTAGTAACTCAATAAAAAAGGAAAGAAAAAATGGAAGAAAAATTGAAAGTTTATTACGACGGTGATGCATCACTTGAAAAATTACTCAACAAAAAAATAGCCGTTCTGGGATTCGGCAGCCAGGGACATGCACATGCACTTAATTTAAAAGAAAGCGGTTGTAATGTTTGTGTTGGACTCCGCCGCGATAGTAAAAGATGGGCATTGGCTGAAGCTGCAGGATTAACTGTTAAAACTGTTGCAGAAGCTTCCGAATGGGCAGATGTAATTATGATACTTTTACCCGATCAAAACCAAAAAGCAGTGTATGATAAAGAGGTTGCCCCATATCTAAAAGCCGGCGATACGCTTGCTTTTGCTCACGGCTTTAATATACATTACAAACAAATTGTTCCACCTGCAAATGTTAATGTTATAATGATTGCTCCTAAAAGTCCGGGACACCTGGTAAGAAGAACTTATCTTGAAGGCGCCGGGGTTCCGTGTTTAATTGCTGTGCATCAGGATGCCGACGGCAGTGCTAAAGAATTGGCTCTTGCATGGGCAAAGGGAATAGGCGGTACAAAAGCAGGTGTAATCGAAACTAACTTTAAAAATGAAACTGAAACAGATTTATTCGGTGAACAGGCAATTCTTTGCGGCGGTTCTGCTGAATTAATAAAAGCAGGTTTTGAAACTTTAGTTAATGCAGGGTATCCTCCTGAATTAGCTTATTTCGAGTGTATGCATGAAATGAAGCTTATAGTTGACCTTTATTATGAAGGAGGAATTTCAAGAATGTATTATTCTGTAAGCGATACGGCAGAATACGGCGGAATGACACGCGGGACACGTTTGATTACAGATGAGACACGGAAAGAGATGAAGAAAATATTGGATGAAATCCAGAACGGAAAATTTGCTAATGAATGGCTGACAGAGTACAAAAACGGCCAACCACTAATGAATAAGCTTCGTAAGGAAAACAGCGAACATCTGATTGAAAAAGTCGGCGCTAACCTGCGCGGTATGATGAGCTGGTTATTTAAAAAGAATGCTAAAGAAGAGGTTGGTGTATGAATCTGAAAATAACATTACTGCCGGGCGACGGCATTGGCCCGGAGGTAGTGAACGCGGCAGTAGACGTAATGAAAGTTGCTGCGGAAAAATTTAATGTAACTCTTTCGTTTAATGAACAGCTTATAGGCGGCTGTTCATACGAAAAGAACGGCGTACCTTTGACAGAAGAAGTTTTGAGCGCTTGCTATGATTCGGATGCCGTACTGCTTGGTGCAGTTGGCGGGCACCAGTGGGAATCACTCCCGCAGAACCTGAAACCAGAAGCAGCGCTTCTTAAACTGCGTAAGGCGCTCGGACTTTATACAAACATCAGGCCGGCTAAAGTATATTCTTCCCTGCTTTCATCTTCTTCACTTAAACCGGAAATATTAAAAGGGACGGACCTTGTAATATTCCGTGAACTTACCGGCGATGTTTACTTTGGAGAGCCGCGGGGATTTGACGATGAAAAAGGCTGGAATACTATGATCTATCATAGATTTGAAGTGGAACGGATTGCTAAAAGCGCTTTTGAAGTAGCACGCAAAAGAAGCAAACGGGTAACTTCGGTTGATAAAGCTAATGTACTTGACTGCTCACAGTTCTGGCGGAAAGTTGTGCATGAAGTTCATAAGGATTATCAGGATATAACACTAAGCGATATGTATGTTGATAATGCCGCCATGCAGATAGTACGCGATCCTAAACAATTTGATGTTATCCTTACTCAAAATCTTTTCGGTGATATACTTAGCGATATTGCAGCCATGATTACAGGCAGCCTTGGGATGCTTCCATCAGCAAGCCTGGGAACAAAATATGCTTTGTATGAACCTGTGCATGGAAGTGCGCCTGATATTGCAGGGCAGGGTAAAGCGAATCCTCTTGCAGCAATTTCTTCTGTTGCAATGATGTTCGCATATTCTTTCCAAATGTATAAGGCTTCAGAATTAATTGAAGCCGCAATTGACAAGACTTTAAACATGGGATTTAGAACTGCAGATATATTTTCACCAAATTCTACCCTGGCTACTACATCCAGGATTAAAGATGCGGTAATCGAAAATTTTAATCAGATATATGATGAACAAGCTCTGGGTGTATTTACTTTATAAAAGCAAAACATTGGAGTAAATATTTTATCATCCTTAAAGCCTAAGCCTGCCTACAGGCAGGCAGGCTTTTAAGAAAATAGAAAGGTAATCAAAGTGAATAACAAAGTAACAATATTTGATACTACTTTAAGAGACGGCGAACAATCGCCGGGCGCCTCTTTAAATGTTTTTGAAAAAATTGAAATTGCAAGGCAAATGGAAAAACTTAGAATTGACGTGATAGAAGCCGGTTTTCCCGTTTCGTCACCTGCACAGTTTGAGGCAGTTCAGAGAATTGCCGGTGAAATAGATGCAGTTATTGCCGGACTAGCACGCACAAAGGAAATAGATATAAAATCAGCTTATGATGCACTCAGGGAAGCAAAACGCTTCCGTATTCATACGTTCCTGTGCACGTCAGATATACACATCCTTGGTAAATTTGGTGATGACCGGTATGGAAAAACTTTAGAGGATAAGCGAAAAACAATTCTTAAGATGGCATGCGACTCTGTAGCTTATGCAAAAACTTTTACAAAAGATGTAGAGTTTTCAGCCGAAGATGCCGGCAGAACCGATATCGGGTATCTTTCTGAAGTAATAGAGGCAGCAATTGAAGCAGGCGCTACTACGGTTAATATCCCGGATACAACCGGGTATACTTTCCCCAGCGAGTTCGGAGCTAAAATTGCCGCACTAAGGAAACGTGTTAGGAATATTGATAAAGCGATAATAAGCGTACACTGTCATGATGATCTTGGACTTGCGGTAGCAAATTCACTTAGCGGTATTGAGAACGGTGCAAGACAGGTTGAGTGTACTTTAAACGGAATTGGTGAACGGGCCGGTAATGCCTCTCTTGAAGAAATTGTTATGGCGCTAAAGGTTAGAAAAGATATTTGTGAATACTATACGGACATTAATACTGAAGAAATTTACAACACGAGTAAGATGGTATCTTCATTTACAGGAATAATTGTTCAGCCGAACAAAGCAATTGTAGGTGAAAATGCTTTTGCACATGAATCCGGTATTCACCAGGATGGTGTACTTAAAGACAGGCAGACCTATGAAATAATGACTCCCGAAAGTGTTGGAGTTAAAAAGACAAAAATTATTTTGGGAAGACATTCCGGCCGGCACGGATTAAAATCACGACTGTTTGAACTGGGATATAAATTATCCGAAGCTGAACTTCAGACAGTTTATGACAGGTTTTTGGAGCTTGCAGATAAAAAGAAAGAAGTGTTTGACGATGATTTAAGAGTATTAATGGGCGATCAGATTCTTGATGCAAAGAAAGAACGGTATGAACTTGATTATATACATGTTACCATGGGCACAAATTCAATTCCAACAGCAACAGTAAAAATAAAAGTCGGGGAGGATTTCGTTCAGGAATCTGCAACAGGTGACGGAGCCGTTGACGCTTGTTTTAATGCAATTGAACGTGCACTGAATTTGAAATCCAACCTGGAATCTTACAACGTTCGTTCCGTAACCTCAGGAAGGCAGGCGATGGGTGAGGTAATTGTGAGGATCCGGGAAAATGAAAATTCATTTACCGGCAGAAGGATTTCTACCGATGTTATTGAGGCCAGCGCTAAAGCTTATATACAGGCTTTAAATCAACAGCAGGCTTATATTGAAGAAAAAGAACACGAAGGATTATTAAATCATTCATTATCAGATGTAACAGAAGCAGTATAAAGGAAACTAATATGTCAATGACGATAACGGAGAAGATTTTATCAAAATCTTCAGGAAGAAAAAGAGTTGAGCCGGGAGAAAATATCTGGCTCAATGTAGATGTGCTGATGACTCACGATGTCTGCGGGCCGCCTACAATAGAAATTTGGAAACGTGAATTCGGTAAAGATGCTAAGATTTGGGATAAAGATAAACTGGTAATATTCCCTGATCATTATATATTTACTAAAAATCCGCAGGCTAACAGGAATGTTGAAATACTCAGGCAATTTGCAGATGAATATTCAATAGATAATTATTACGATGTTGGAACAGAGAGATACAAAGGTGTATGCCATATTGCTCTTGCAGAAGAAGGATACAATATTCCCGGAACAGTATTGTTCGGAACAGACTCACATACGTGTACTTCCGGGGCTTTCGGAATGTTTTCAACAGGCGTTGGTAATACAGATGCAGCATTTATTTTAGGTACAGGTAAAATCTGGGAAAAGGTTCCTGAGACAATAAAGTTTACATTTGACAGAAAATTGCCTCCATACCTGACGGCTAAAGATTTAATTCTTCAGGTTTTGGGAAAAATTACAACTGACGGGGCAACATACAGGGCTCTTGAATTTGACGGTGATGCGGTATTTTCGCTTTCAATAGATGAAAGAATGACTCTTACCAATATGGCTATAGAAGCAGGTGCAATGAACGGTATTATTGCGGCGGACGCAGTTACAGAGTCTTATGTTAAGGAAAGAACAAATAAATCATATGAAATTTTCAATAGCGATCCCGATGCAAAGTTTAAGAATCAATACCGCTTTGATGTTTCAAAGATGGAGCCTCATGTAGCAAAACCTCACAGCCCGGATAATTTGGATACTGTAAGAAATGTACAAGGTACAAAACTTACAAAATGTTATATAGGATCATGTACAGGTGGTAAACTTAGTGACTTTATTTCCGCAGCTAAAATTATTTTCGGTAATAAAGTTAAAGTGCCTACCTTTATTGTTCCTGCAAGCACTTCTATAGCAAAACAAATGGAGATAGAAACAATAAGCGGTGTTTCATTAAAACAAATTTTTGAAAACGCCGGATGTGTTGTTGCGCAGTCTTCATGTGCTGCATGTTTAGGCGGCCCTATGGATACTATAGGCAGGGCAACGGATGGTGAATCTATAATTTCCACGACCAACAGAAATTTCCCTGGACGAATGGGAAGCAAAAAAGCAGGTGTATATCTTGCATCTCCATTAACTGTTGCCGCATCTGCCTTAACCGGGGTAATAACAGATCCACGTGACTTTTTGTAAATACATAAGTTTATTATTTGAGATTGGAGCATAATCACAATATGGAAAAAATTGTAAAAGGAAAAGCCTTTGTATTAGGCGATAATATAGATACAGATCAGATAATTCCTGCTGAACATTTGGTATACAGTTTATCTGATCCTGAAGAATCAAAAAAATACGGACATTACGCTCTCTCCGGAGTCCCCCTCTCTCAGGCCGGGTTGCCCGGTGGGGGACTCACGTTTATCGATGGAGAAGGCCACACATCCGGGTACAATATAATAATCGGCGGTGCCAACTTCGGATGCGGGTCTTCAAGAGAGCATGCACCGTTTGCTTTACAGGTTGCAGGAGTAAAAGCAGTAATAGCAGAATCTTACGCAAGAATATTCTACAGGAACAGCGTTGACGGTGGATTTCTTCTTCCTTATGAAACTTCTGCAAAATTGAATGACCAAATTAAAACCGGCGATGAACTTGAACTTGACGTAATTGCGAATGTACTTAAAAATATTACAACCGGTAATACTTATAATCTCAGGTCACTTGGAGATATTCTGCCGATAATTGAAGCAGGCGATATTTTTAAATATGCCCGCCAGTCGGGAATGATCGTTTAATATTTTTAATAAAGAATTTTTACATAGTCACTGGAGTTACGCAAAATTTTAATGCGAAACGCTTTTTCGCAAAATAATGTTTGATTATAGTCAAATATAATAAGCGATTCAGCGAATCGCTTTACAAAAACATGTTTTTACTTAACTTCAGCGGTTAGTAATTTAAAGTAGCCCCGACATTCATGTCGGGGATAGTTAAATTAAAAACCATTTCGGCTTTAGCAAAAAATTCAAGGTTTAAGTCCAAATTTTTATTCTTTAGATTTTATTATAATAATTAACTTGGAAGTATATATGAGCAGTCCAATAGAGCTATTTGATACAACATTAAGGGACGGAACACAGGGAGAAGGAGTTAATCTTTCTGTGCAGGATAAATTATTAATAGTAAGACGTCTGGATGAATTCGGTATAGACATTATTGAAGGCGGATGGCCCGGAAGCAACCCCCGTGATGAAGAGTTTTTTCAAAGAGTAAAGGAATTAAAACTTTATCATTCAAAAATATGTGCGTTTGGTTCAACAGCCAGGTCATTAAATAATATTGAATCGGATCCGAATCTTTCAGCAATATTAAAAGCAGAGACAGAAGTTATCTCCATATTCGGAAAAACATGGCGACTTCATTCCCAACTCGGCCTTGGATTTTCTGATGAGGAAAACGAGAATTTAATTTTTAAATCCGTTGAATTTATGAAAAAAAACGGCAGACGGGTAATTTATGATGCCGAACATTTTTTTGACGGCTACAAGGATGACAAATCTTTTGCAATTACAATGTTAAAAGCCGCCGAAAAAGCCGGTGCTGATGTTATAGTATTGTGCGATACTAACGGAGGTTCACTTCCGGAAGATGTGTTCAGAATAGTTACGGAATTGAAAGAACATATTTCAGCTCCACTGGGAATTCATACTCATAATGACTCGGATTTGGCTGTTGCAAATTCTTTAGCTGCTATAAGAGCCGGAGCTGTTCATGTTCAGGGAACGATTAACGGTGTTGGCGAAAGATGCGGAAATGCAAATCTTTGCAGCATTATCCCGAATATTGTTTTGAAACTGAATCTTCCAACAAAGCAGTATGTAAGTTTGGTTCACATGACTTCTTTATCAAATTTTGTATTTGAATTAATGAATCTTTCTCCTTCAACAAGAGCTGCATTTGTTGGTAAATCAGCATTCGCGCATAAGGGAGGCATTCATGTAAGTGCTGTGCTTAAAGACAGTTCAATGTATGAACATATAAAACCTGAATCTGTTGGCAATAAACAACGCGTACTCGTTTCCGATTTATCCGGTCAAAGTAATATTAGATATAAAGCTAAGGAGTTTGGTATTGATTTAGCTGAAAATAAGGAAATCAGTAAAAAATTAGTTAATTATATAAAATCTCTTGAATATGACGGATTCCAATTTGACGGAGCGGAAGCATCGTTTGAATTACTCTTAAGAACTGAGTTGAATGAGTTTACGCCATTCTTTAGCGTTCTGGATTCAAAAGTTAATGTGTTTTACGATGACAAAGGAACATCATACTCAGAAGCGGTACTCAAAATCTCGGTAGATGGTGAAATTGAACATACAGCCTCAGATGGAGACGGACCTGTTAATGCATTGGACAAAGCCTTAAGAAAGGCATTGACCAGATTTTATCCTGAAATAGCTCTTGTTAAATTAATAGATTATAAAGTTCGTGTACTTGATGAAAAAGAAGGCACCGGGGCAAAAGTCAGAGTAATGATTCAATCCAGTGACGGCGATGAAACCTGGAGCACTGTAGGAGTATCAGAAAATATTATTGAGGCAAGTTTCCAGGCTTTAATTGACAGTATGAATTACAAATTATTTAAATTTCAAATTAAAAAAGAGCGGCTGACTGTTTAAGTTTCTTAATAAGATATTTAATAATGCAATAATTACAGTAAGATTTTGAAAATAGGCCTTGTACAATATAACCCTGTTTGGGAAGATAAAGATAAAAACCGGGAAAAATTAGATACACTTTTTTTTAATGAAAGAAGAGCAGAAAAAGTTTTAATTTTTCCTGAAATGACTTTAACCGGATTTACAATGAAGGCATCATTATTTGCCGAATCATTGGAAGGTCAGAGTTTCAATTATTTTGCCGGTATTGCATTAAACAATGATGCTCATGTTCTTGCCGGAATTATTGAAGCAGGAGAAGGCAGCTTTTTTAACTCTTTGATTCACATAAATCCCCTTGGTAAACTGGAAAAAATTTACAGGAAAATTCACCCTTTTTCTCTCTCCTCAGAACATAAAAATTATTCAAGAGGAACAGAAATTGCCGTTACTAATATCGAAGGCTGGAATACCGGACTGTCAATTTGTTATGACCTCAGGTTTCCTGAGTTATACCGTCAGTATGGTAAAAAGAGAGTGGAATTAATTGTTGTGATTGCAAGTTGGCCGGTGGCCAGAATTGAACATTGGAAAACATTACTTAAAGCAAGAGCTATCGAAAATCAATGTTATGTTGCAGGAGTTAACCGGGTAGGAAACGATATTAAATTAAGTTACAACGGGTTTAGCAGCATTTATGATCCTATGGGAAATGAAGTTATTTCCCTGATAAATGAGGAGGCCATTCTTTCAGCAGACATTTCTAAATCTAATGTACAAGAATATCGGTCTAAACTTCCATTCTTAGACGATATTTATTTAATTTAATATTATTTTTGAATATTGTAAAAAATTAAACTTTTTAAGCGATGTTAAAAATATTTTAGGTTTTTTAGCTTTTTTATCTTGATAATTTCCTAAAATTTTTTAAATTGCCTAAAATATTTTATAATATTATTCCGCAATCCTTATAATATAAGGAAATTTTAGTATAAAATCGGGATTTAATTGAATTATTATACATTTTTAAGCATTTGTATGCCCAATACCTTTGTGAAGGAGTGATTCTAAATGAATTCAGATCAAAATAGAGCAGATGATTTAAATAACAATAGTTTTAATATAAAGAGTCAGGGAATGTACAACCCTGCATTCGAGCATGATGCCTGCGGTATGGGTTTTGTTGCCGATGTAAAAGGTAGAAAATCCCGGTCTATTATTGATAAGGGACTTGATATATTAAAAAACCTGGAACACCGCGGCGCTGTAGGAGCTGATCCTAAAACCGGCGATGGAGCGGGTATTTTAATTCAGTTGCCGGATGAATTTTTGCGCAAAGTAGCTTCAGAGAAAAAAATCAAGCTTCCCCCAGTTGGTAAATATGGTGTTGGAATGATGTTTTTACCTCAAGATCCCATAATGCGCAAAGCGATTGAAAATATTGTTGAAAAAATTGTAGTTGATGAAAATCAAAAATTTCTCGGCTGGCGTGATGTTCCCGTTGATCCCAGGGTTCCGGGAGAAGGTGCAAAAATAACACAGCCGTTTATAAGGCAATGTTTTATCGGAGCGAATAAAAGTATTACCAGCCAGGATGAGTTTGAAAGAAAACTTTATTTAGTTAGAAGAATTATCGATCACCGTGTCCGCGCCGAATTAAAATGCGATAGAAGTAAATATTATGTTCCGTCGTTTTCAAGCAAAGTTTTAGTTTATAAAGGAATGCTTCTTGCACCTCAGGTAACAGACTTTTATAAAGATCTGAGTGATAAGGATATGAAATCCGCAATGGCAATGATCCATCTGCGTTTTTCAACAAATACATTCCCAACCTGGGATCTTGCCCACCCGTTCAGGATGATTGCACACAATGGTGAAATAAATACTTTACGCGGGAATAAAAACTGGATGGCAGCACGCCAGGCTGTTATGGAATCGCCTTATTTCGGTAAGGACTTAAAAAGAATGCTTCCAATTGTTATGGAAGGGCAGAGCGATTCCGCAACATTTGATTCCGTTCTTGAACTGCTTGTTATGTGCGGAAGAAGCCTGCCTCATGCCATGATGATGATGATCCCGGAAGCATGGTCAAAGAATGATTTAATGGACCCGGATAGAAGAGCTTTTTATGAATACCATGCAACAATGATGGAGCCATGGGACGGTCCTGCAGCGGTTGTTTTTACAGATGGAAATATTATTGGCGCTACACTGGATCGTAATGGTTTACGCCCTTCAAGGTATGTTGTAACAAAAGACGATCTTGTTGTACTTACTTCTGAAGCTGGTACGTTCAGCGTGGATGCTGAAAATGTAGCTAAAAAGGGCAAACTTCAGCCGGGCCGTATGTTTATTCTTGATCTTATGAAGGGAAGAATAGTTGAAGATGAAGAAGTTAAGAAGGAAATTGTAACCCGTAAACCGTACCGCAAATGGGTTAATGAGAATATGATAAAACTTTCTCATTTACCTCAGCCGGATCAAATATATAATGCCGACTTTGAAACTCTTCATATACGTCAAAGAATTTTCGGATATACGAAGGAAGATCTTTTCCAGGTGATGCTTCCTATGGCATTGAACGGAATGGAAGCAACGGGTTCCATGGGTGCTGATGCTTCGCTTGCAGTTTTATCGGAGAAACCACAGATATTATTCAGGTATTTCAAACAATTATTTGCACAGGTTACTAATCCTCCTATAGATGCTATTCGGGAAGAATTGGTAATGGAATTAACAACCTATGTGGGTCCTGAGCAGAATTTACAAGCTGAAACTCCGCTTCATGCACACCGGCTCGAGCTTGAACACCCATTACTTTCAAATTCACAGCTTGAAAAAATCAGAAATATAGCAAGAGGACATTTCAAATCGATTACAATTCCCCTCTTATTCAATCCGAATGTACGGCATAATATGCGTGAAAGGCTTGACCAGATTTGTACGGAAGCTGTAGAAGCGGTTAAATCAGGAATATCATTAATAATATTATCGGATAAAGGATTGGATAGAAGCTGCGCAGCTATACCAAGCCTGCTTGCTACTTCAGGTGTCCACCATGCACTGTTAAGAGCAGGGTTGAGAACCAGAACCGGTTTAATTGTTGAAAGCGGCGAGCCAAGAGAAACCCACCATTTTGCTTTATTATGCGGTTACGGTGCTAATGCAATAAATCCTTATGTAGCTTATGAGACTCTTGCTTATCTAACTGAAAAAGGATTTTTGCCGGATATAAAGGATTATAAAATTGCAAGAAATAATTTTGTAAAAGCTGTAAGTAAAGGTTTGTACAAGATATTCAGTAAAATGGGAATTAGTACTTTACAATCATATTGCGGCGCACAGATTTTTGAAGCCGTAGGATTAGATACCGAAATAGTTGCAAATTATTTTACAGGCACTCCTACATGTATTGAAGGCTTAAGCCTGGAAATGCTTGAAGAAGAAACAATAAGAAGGCATGTTCATGCGCTTGATCCCCAAATTGATCAAAGCACTCTTGACGTTGGCGGAGTTTATCAATACAGGAGAGACGGCGAAAGCCATCTCTGGAATCCGCTTACAATTGCAAAGCTTCAACAAAGTACAACCAGGGGCGATTTCAAAACATTTAAAGAATATTCCGCCCTGATAAATAACCAGGACAAAAAGAGAGTTACACTAAGAAGTTTATATGAACTTGATTCAAATGGTTCGGCCATTTCTATTGATGAGGTTGAACCCGCTAAGGAGATTGTAAAAAGATTTTCAACCGGAGCGATGAGCTTTGGCTCAATATCAAGGGAAGTTCATACTTCGCTGGCAATTGCTATGAACAGACTTGGTGGTAAATCGAATACAGGTGAAGGCGGAGAAGAAGCTGAACGATTTAAACCTCTTGCAAATGGCGATAGTATGCGTTCAGCTATTAAACAGGTTGCTTCTGCAAGATTCGGTGTTACTGCTAATTATCTGGTGAATGCTGATGAACTTCAGATAAAAATGGCTCAGGGAGCTAAACCGGGAGAAGGCGGTCAACTTCCAGGGTTTAAGATCGATAAAATTATCGGAAAAATTCGTCACAGTATACCCGGGGTTACGCTGATAAGCCCTCCTCCGCATCATGATATATACTCAATTGAAGATTTAAAGCAATTGATCTTCGATTTAAAGAATATTAATCCAAAAGCAAGAATAAGTGTAAAGCTTGTATCAGAAGTTGGAGTTGGGACAATAGCGGCGGGTGTTGCAAAAGCTCATGCAGATCATATCCTAATAAGCGGATATGACGGCGGTACCGGAGCAAGCCCTATTTCATCAATTCAATATGCCGGATCACCGTGGGAACTTGGATTGAGTGAAACGCATCAGACACTAATGTTGAATGGATTAAGAGATCGTGTATATATTGCTGTTGACGGTCAGATGAAAACCGGCCGTGATGTTGTTATAGCTGCTTTGCTTGGCGCAGAAGAATTCGGTTTTGCCACGGCGCCTTTAGTTACTCAAGGTTGTATCTTAATGAGGAAATGTCATCTTAATACATGCCCGGCCGGGGTAGCAACCCAGGATCCGGAATTAAGAAAGAAATTTATCGGTAAGCCTGAATATGTTGTTAATTTTATGTTTTATATTGCTGAAGAAGTCAGGGAATTGATGGCTTCTATGGGATTCAGAACTATAAACGAAATGATCGGGCATACTGAGAAGATTATCCCCGTCAGATTAAACGATCATTGGAAGGCCCGGGGCCTTGATCTAACCAAGCCGTTATTTAAAACAACACCAATTTACAAGACCGATTCCCACAGGACGAGGGAACAAGATCATGGTTTACAAAATCAGCTTGATCATGAATTTATTAAATTAGCTCAGCCGGCATTAGAGAATGGTACGCCGGTTAACATTAAAACAAGAATAAGAAATATCAACCGTACTGTCGGTACTATGCTTTCTAGTGAAATTGCTAAGTGTTATGGCGAACCGGGTTTACCGGAAGGCACTATTAAAATCGAGTTAAGAGGTACAGCAGGCCAAAGTTTTGGAACATTTTTAGCGCACGGCATTGATCTTATTCTTACAGGGGAATCTAATGATTATACCGGCAAAGGGTTATCCGGCGGTAAATTAGTTGTAAAGATTCCGCCGGAGGTAACTTTTGATCCTGCTGAAAATATAATAATTGGCAATACATGCCTTTATGGCGCCACGAGCGGTGAAGCATATATAAATGGAGTTTCGGGTGAACGATTTGCAGTTAGAAATTCCGGCGCTTATGCCGTTATTGAAGGAGTGGGGGATCATGGCTGTGAATATATGACCGGTGGAAGGGTTGCAGTTTTGGGAAGAATTGGACGCAATTTTGCTGCTGGTATGTCCGGCGGTATTGCGTACGTATGGGATCCGAATAAAGACGCTGAAAAATATATTAATCATGATATGGTAAGCGTTGAATATCTCATTTATGATGAAGATATTAATGAATTACATGAAATGGTACAGAAACATTACGAATATACAGGGTCTAAAAGAGCTAAGTTCATTCTTGATAATTGGAGCCATGAAAAAGATAATTTCTGGAAGATTATACCTGAAGAATACAGGAAAGCTCTTGCAAAAATGGTTGAGGAACAGAAAATCGCGGCTCGTATGAAAAAAGAATCAGAGGAAACGGAGGTTGTAAATGGGTAAGCCAACTGGATTTAAAGAATATAAAAGGGGTTCATTGGAACATGAATCACCGGAAACACGGGTAAAACATTTTAAAGAATTTGAAAAGCGGTTTCACCGTGCTGATGCAAAAATACAAGGTGCACGCTGTATGGATTGCGGCATCCCTTTTTGCCATGGTGATACAGGCTGTCCCGTGCAGAATTATATTCCCGAATGGAATGATCTTGTTTATAGAGGACTTTGGAAAGAGGCCCTTGACAATTTGTTGTCAACAAATAATTTTCCAGAATTCACGGGCAGGTTATGCCCGGCTCCATGTGAAACTGCATGTACTCTTGGAATTCACGAAGACCCGGTAACAATAAAGTATATTGAACGTACTATTATAGATAAAGGATGGGAAGAAGGCTGGGTAAAACCGAGAATGCCTTTTGTTTTGACAGGTAAAAAGGTTGCTGTAGTCGGGTCAGGCCCGGCTGGTCTTGCGGCCGCCCAGCAGCTTTGCAGGGCAGGACATACTGTTACAGTGTTTGAAAAGAACGACAGGCTTGGCGGACTTCTAAGGTACGGTATTCCGGATTTTAAGATGGAAAAATCTGTTATTGACCGCCGTATAGAGCAGATGAAATTTGAAGGTGTGGAATTTAAAACAAATGTAAACGTTGGTGTTGATATTTCCGCTCTTGAACTGGTTGAAGGATATGATGCAGTTATTTTAGCCGGCGGTTCTGAAAAACCCAGAGATATTTCTATTCCCGGAAGGGAACTGAAAGGAATTCATTTTGCTATGGAATTTTTACCGTTGCAGAATAAAGTTGATGCAGGCGATGTGGTTTCAAACCAGATACTTGCAACCGGCAAAGATGTTGTTATTATCGGTGGCGGGGATACCGGTTCTGATTGCGTTGGAACTTCAAACCGGCAGGGTGCAAAATCCGTTACACAGATTGAGCTGCTGCCGAAGCCCCCGTCAGACCGGCCTGACAATGCGCCCTGGCCTTTCTGGCCAACAATTCTCAGGACGTCTTCAAGCCAGGAAGAAGGCGGAGAAAGAAAGTGGAGTGTAAATACTAAATTATTCAGCGGCAATGTGAACGGCCAAGTTACTTCACTCTTATGCAATGAAATAAAATTCGAGAAGGGAAAAATAGTTGACATTCCGGGAACCGAATTTGAACTGAAAGCTGATCTTGTTCTTATTGCGGCCGGATTTGTACATCCTTTACATGACGGAATGTTAAACCAGTTAAAAGAAATCGGGCTCGAGCTTGACCAGCGTGGTAATGTGAAAGCCGAGTTTGGTGATAACGAGAATGCACATGCAACCAGTTTAGATAAAGTATTTGCCTGCGGCGATATGCGGCGGGGACAATCATTAATTGTTTGGGCAATTGCAGAAGGAAGAAAATGTGCATCTGCAGTTCATAACTTCTTAACCAAAGAAGTTGTTGTTGAAGAGAATGTTGCTTAGATAATATTATTAATTTTTCTTTTTTAAAAAACCTCCAAGGTTTGGCCTCAACCTTGGAGGTTTAGTTTAAAGGGTGCATCTCTAGATCCTACTACAAGTTATCCGGAATAATCCGAGCGTCTGAAATCGATTGAGTATGATGTGGGAGATATCCTAAAAAAAACGTTTAGAACAGCAGTTAAAATGCTGATTTAGTACTTTAAGTTTAGGATTATCAATAGTTAGCCGTTTAATAACATGGTTTATTTACTGCTAACTTTTAATTAATAATTCTTTCTGAGCAAATGCAGCATATAAAAAACTTGGATTTATTCTTGAGATATCATCTTTTCCAAAAGCTTGAATCACAGCGTTTGCCAGACCAACTAAAGAATTTATACCTGGAATTGCTGAAACGATTGTACCAATTTTGGTTAAGCTTAGATTTTTAAAACCACTTTTTTCCATTGCTTCTACTATCAATTCAATCTGATCGGAAGATTCCTCCTTAAATAAATTAATACGGCGTTTTTTTAATTCTGGGTTATTAATGTCCGCAATTAAAACAAGTTCTCGTTCAATACTATTTCTGAATGATTTCAAATCCTTATAATAAGTATCCTTAAAGTGCTTAATTTCAAATGCACTAAGGCTACGTGTAGGAGCAGGAAGTATATCATTTAAGACTTCCAATCTTAATTCCTCCAAAATTCTTTCCGTTGTAATTATGCTTTCGCTAGCTGAAACAAATTTATTTAGATAACTAATATTATCAGTTGTCGGCGCAAAATCTAATTCATTAATTTTACCAAGGGTTGCGGCAAGATAGGACATAAATTCAATCGCTGTATCTCCTTCTACATAATACCAAGGATAATCAATTTGTTTTGCTAAACCTAGTTCTACTAAATCTCTTTCTACACCTTCCATCTTTTCAATATGAATTTTAAACATATGTTGTGCTATGAATGCACGCCTTCTGTTTTTAAGTACATTTATATCTAATTGAGTAAGATATTCAGTGAACGCATTTCTGAAATTTGGAATTTTCCAAAGATATTGGCTGGGAATAATTTGTTGAATTAATCCTTCTTGAACCAATTCTCTCGTGTGACTATTCAATTTTTCGGGGTTAGCAATATAGTCGTATGGTATTATTGCTCCAACTTCGTCCCAGTATAGTAACATTCGACTGAACCATGCTGAATCAGGGACGTTGATATATGGGAAATATAATATTTTGTTGCTCATAATTTTTGTCCTTTGTTATATAATGGTATGGCTTTTCACCCGTTCATATAAAAAAACAATGTCTGTTTAAAAAGCTACTACCTATAATAAAAAAACTTATTCAACTTTTGGTCTTAGGCATCTCTAATAAAAGTTAAAGAATAACCACTAACTAATCCAAAAGTTGAGCCATCCATTTTACAATGCCACTCTTACATAGTTGAAACCCAACAACTATTCCTAAGACGACCATAGCATTCTTACTTTAAACTCTTGTGAGTTCGCCTTTTATTCTATATCCTCATCAACTTTATTTAATAATAACTTGATATCAATTAAACTCGATTTTGTCTCTTCAGGATTACCTAAAAATGGTTTTTGTGAAATCTTGATACTCTCGATTCGTTGCTTAATCATACGTTGAAATGCTCTTTCAACTTGACGGGGTGTTTTTGTATTCATAAATTTTTGGTAATCTTCAGGTACAATTGAATCGCCGAAATATTTACTAAGGATTGTCATTTTTTTGTCAATGTTATCTATTTTCTGTCCCATAAGTTTTTCATCAGAAAGGGTACTACCAAAAAACAAGATTTGCCTAAGTTCACCAAGAAATTCCCAAACTCCGGAGGCTCTCTCCACACTATAGATAAATAAAGGACCTGCACTATTATATGATTGTCGGTCTAAACAATGGTATTTCAGATCATGAAAATATCCCTTAAGAGTTTTATACACTGCTTCAAAATTAAATAAAGGTAATTCCTTTGGCTGTTGTTGAAACTTAATTTGAATTAGATGTACTTCCATCGAGTGATATTTATCAATATATCCCTGACCTTTTTCGTATGCCTCCCAAACTTCGTCATAAGGAACATCT
>Ga0181535_10002205_pt1 | contig 24179 bp, 11 predicted proteins | sample PEATcosm2014_Bin_44_FD_119774 | JGI IMG/M metagenome (GOLD analysis project Ga0181535, IMG submission 119774) | Peatland microbial communities from MTU Mesocosm Facility, Houghton, MI, USA - PEATcosm2014_Bin17_30_metaG | ecosystem: Environmental > Terrestrial > Soil > Wetlands > Peat | place...
CGCCGATCACTCGATTCGGATGATGCCCTGTTGAATGGCGACAGTCGCAGCCTCGGTGCGGTCGCTCACGTTCAGCTTGGCGGAGATGTGATTGATGTGGTTGCGGACGGTGTATTGGCTGATGGTCAGCACGCGTGCTATTTCCCGGTTCGTAAGGCCCTTGGTGACCATGGTCAGGATCTCCACCTCGCGCGTGCTCAGGCTGCTGCGCGCTTCGCGCTGCTTCACCTGCTCCTCGATCGCACCCGGGAAACAGGTGCCTCCCCCTTGCACGGCGAGAATGGCGGCCAGGATATCGTTGCGGCTCGCGTTCTTTGAGAGATAGCCGCGCGCACCGGCTTTCACCGCCTGGTAAACCTCTTCATCGTACTCATAACTGGAAAGAATAATCACAGCTGGCGCGCCGCTCTTCTTGCGAAGGATGCCCAGCAGATCGATTCCACTGATTCCCGGCATGCGCAGGTCCAGCAGCAAGACGTCGACAGGAGCAGCGGCAAGCATGGAGATCGCTTCTTCACCGCAGTGAGCGGCTCCAACCACTGCCAGTCTGGGCTCTTTGCCAAGCAGCGTCAAAAGGCCGGCACGTACCACCGGGTGATCGTCGACGATCAGAATTCGTACCGGACGCTCACTGCGAGTCGTGTTCATACCGTTCCCTTCTCCATGGCTGAATGATCCGCAGAGTGCGCCACACCGATATCGGGAATGAGGGCGGCAGAGAAGCGGAGACTCGAACCGTCGTCCCTTGACCAACGACGCTGCTCAGCCTGAGCTTTGCGCCAATTCCGGCCGCACGCCTGCGCATGCCACGCGTGCCGAACCCGTCCGATTCGCTGGATACATGGAAGCCGCAGCCATCGTCCGCCACCGCCAGTTCCACTGAGCTCTTGGAATACGCCAGCACGATGCGCACATGGGAGGGATGCGCATGGCGCACGGCGTTGGCAATGGCTTCCTGCCCGATGCGCAGGAGCGTATCGGCGGTGCGCAGCGGGATAGACCGCTCGCTGCCCTCGCTGACGATCTCAACCTGGATAGCGGCATTGCTGTTGATCATCCGTGCCGCAGAGCTCTTGAGTGCCGGCAACAGTCCCGCTGACTCCAACTGTTCGGGCCGCAGGGCGGCGATGCTGCGCCGTGCTTCCTCATGGCTGTTGCGCACCATCTCGCGCGCCACTTCCAATTGCGGCTCGACTTCACCGCCTTCGTGCAGTTCCTGTTGCATGGCCTCGAGCTGGAAGCCGAGGCCGGCAAAGCTCTGCGCCAGAGTATCGTGCATGTCGTGTGCCAGTCTCTCGCGCTCCTTTAGTACCGCACGCATCCGCCATCGCTCAATCTGCATGTAGAAGGCGAGTCCAACAAGAGTAAGCAGAAGCGTGCCGATTATCAGGGCAACAATGTGACCCGCCGTCCACCATGGTGGCCCGGCCAACACTTCGACATTACCCAGCGAAGGAAGCAGGACCGCGAACGAGGTTTGGTCCTTTGTATAGGCAGGATCGACCACGCAGATGCCGCGCAGGCGCAGGCGGCTTTGGAGCTTCAGCTTCTCGAAGCGGGTGGCTGGGCCCTCGCCTACCGCGATGGCGCGGAACGACTGGCTGCCATCGTCGAGAACAAGAACATGCCGGTTTCCTTCCTCCTCTTGTTTCTGCTCGAGAACACCCTCGATTTCGACATACTCGGCGTCGAAGGCCCCTGTTGACGCCTGATAGGCAGTGACTGCGACTGGCAGAACGGGCGTGTGCGACCAAAGCGGACGCACATTGGCGTGCTGCAGCTCTGAGCTGAAATCGTGTGGGACAGCATCGCCACGTGCCTCGATCTCATCGCCTATCTCCACCGGCGCCTGCATTTGGCCGGCGGGGATCGCCAGTCCTCCGGTCGAATCCTGCGCGTACAGCACCGGCGACGTGAGCGTGACGACGCCATGAACCGCCACCTGGGTGGAGACGCCGGGCGGGAGCAGGCGCAGGCTGTCGATGGTGCGCGTATTAATTTCGGAAAAATGGGCTTCCAGATCTCTTTGGAGCGGTTCGAAGTAGCGGCCATATGGCGCAGGTATGCTGCCCAGCGGATATGCGAAGGGTTCGGCGCGTGGCGGCCTGACGCCGCCGGTCATGTCGGCCAGATCTTGAGCGGTTGCCGGCCTCACGACAACATTCTTCCACTCCGCGCCAGTGTTATAAGACTTAAGGCCAAAGCGTCCCGTTGGAAGACAGCCGGGGTCTTCGACTGCAGTTGAAATTTTTTCTCCTGAAGGCGCAGTCGCCGCGACCGCGAAATCGCAGCCATAAGCCAGGAATTTGAGGTGATACCACTGCTGCGCATAGACACGAGGCGCGATAGGCTTGGCTACGAACTCCTCCCAGCCGTAGTCGGCCCGCCCCAGCAGCAACGCATTGTCCAGATCGCGCAGGCCGGCCATATAGCCGTGATAGGCGTCCACTCCCTCTTCTTCGTCGCTGGCGCGCAGAATCAGGCCGGCATCGCCATATTGGCCCAACAACAGAACGTCGGCCTCGACCGAATAGTTTGTCCAACCCACTGACCCGCTCATCAGCTTGGCGCCGCGCTCGTCGGAGATATTGCGCATTACGCCGTCCACGTACTGCCACGTGCCGCCATATTCTTTCCAATCGTCCTGCCTGTCGAATGCCGCGGTGACGGTCTTCGACGGCCCGCCACGGCCAACCGAGCGATAGAGCCAGACACCGGCTACGCCGCCCGCGAGCAGGAGAACCACGCCTGCTGCCACACTGACGCGTCTGCCCACCGTTTTCATTTGGTTTTCCACCAGGAGAGATCAAGAATGGCGCGAATTTCAGGGCTGTCGAGGTTCTCACGCGTCATCAGCACGGGCGGCACACGAGTCACTCCCGGCGTCGCGATCCCGCGCATTTCACGATCCAGCTGTTCGATCGCGATACGGCCCATCGCGTAGGTATTCTGAGCCACCACCGCGTCGATCCCTCCCGTTCGCAGCGGAGGAATCAAGTCCTGGTCGAAGCCCACGAGCTTAACCGTCTTGTCCTTTCCGGTGGTTACGAGCGCATAGTAGACTCCGCGCGTGGAGCCCAACGTAAGTGCAGCAATAGCATCGATTTTCTCGCCGCCAGACAGAATCTCCTCGGCGGATAACTGCTCCTGAGGCGCGCTGGGCAAACCGAAGCGGCGCACAACGACGCGAATCCCGGGGAACTCGCGAACCAGCGTAGCCTCCAGGCTGCGCTCGCGCTCGACGTAACTGGTGAGCTGCGGCCAGATTCCAACGATCGCGACATTCCCCGTGCCGTGGAGGATCGCACCGATCCGGCGGGCGGCAATCTGCCCGGCCATCTCCTCATCGCTCATTACATAACTCAGCCCCGGACCAGAGGGGATGCCCAGGTCCGTTCCCACAACAACAACCGGCACACCGCGGGCCATCACGCGCCGGATCGGCGTCCGCATGGGCAGCGTTTCGATCGGCGCCACCACAATGCCCGCATAATGGCGCGCTAAAGAACGCTCGATCAGAGCGATCTGCGACGGCATATCGTCGTCGCGCATCGGCGCGTTCCAATAGATATCTATTCCTCTGCTTTGAGCAGCGGCGGCAGCGCCGGCATGTTCTGATTCCCAGAGGGCGGTACCACAAGTGCGGGGAATCACGGCCACAATCGGTCTCGCACTCCCGCAACTGGTCAGCGTCAGCAGCAGGCAGGCTGCCATCCGGAAGGTGCAGCCCCGCCGAATCTGCCCAGCACCCAGCTCCACCGCACCTGGCATCTCTTCCATGGGAATTGGCGGTTCCTTCCCGCTGGTCTGCTCCGCCGCGCTCTGGCTGTCCCAGTCTTAACAGCAGGGAAACAGGGGGGATATGGTACATCTGCACCATTCTTACCCTGGGCAAGACTGCACTATAGTGTAGCTCGAGCAAAATGCCCCTGCCACTTCCTGGCGAGTTGCGGCCTCAAGGCGGGATCCAACTGTCCAATTCACCGACTTTTTTACAACGAGGGATATGAAACACTCCCGCAGAAGTTTCATTCAAATGGGCACCGCCGCTCTGGCCGCCGGCAGCAGGGTGGCTAAGTCCATGGATTCTCCCTTTCGCGCCGCAGCAGTTACACCCCGCTCTCCGCTCCAGCAATTCGACTACGAGGATGTGACCTTGCTCGACGGCCCGATGCGCAGCCAGTTCGATCATAACCACGCGTTCTACGCGGCTCTCGACGAGGACATGCTGCTCAAGCCCTTCCGTGAGCGCGCTCACCAGCCGGCACCGGGTGAGGATATGGGCGGATGGTACGACAACTCCGATGACTTCGATCCCCATGGCAGCTTTCACGGTTTTATCCCGGGCCACAGCTTCGGGCAATACCTTTCCGGCCTCTCCCGCGCCTATGCGGCAACCGGCGAGGCAATGACCCGCGACAAGATCCGCCGCCTCGTAAGGGGTTTTGCGCCAACAATTTCGTCCTCGTTTTACGACAAGTATCACCTTCCGGCCTACACATTCGACAAGACCGCTTGCGGCCTCATCGACGCGCACCAGTTTGCCGGCGACGAGATGGCCTTCGAAGTTCTTAACGCCGCAGTTGACGCGGTGCTGCCGCATTTGCCGCCCAGGGCGCTGTCGCGCTCTGAGCAGTACAAACTCCCCGTCCCCGACGAAGCCTATTGCTGGGATGAGACCTACACTCTGCCGGAGAACTTTTTTCTCGCCTACAAGCGCGGTGCTGGAGACAGATATCGCGAACTGGCCACACGCTTCCTGGAAGACGACCTCTACTTTAATCCGCTCTCCGAGGGCGAGAATGTCCTTCCCGGCGAACACGCATACAGCCACGTCAACGCCCTTTCGAGCGCCATGCAGGCTTACCTGGTCCTGGGCAGCGAAAAACATTTGCGCGCAGCAAAGAACGGATTTGCCTTCCTGCGCGATACGCAGAGCTTTGTCACCGGTGGATGGGGGCCCGACGAGCTCTTTCGTAAGCCCGGAAGCGGCGAGATCGGCGCCAGCCTGAAATCTTCGCATTCCAGTTTCGAGACCCCCTGCGGGTCCTATGGGCACTTCAAAATCACGCGCTATCTGCTTCGCGTCACCGGCGACAGCCGCTACGGCGACAGCATGGAGCGCGTCCTCTTCAACACGATCCTCGGCGCAAAGCCGATGAAAGAGGGCGGTCACACCTTCTATTACTCCGACTACAACAACGTCTTTGCCCGCAAAGGCTATTACAAGGATCCATGGCCCTGCTGCTCGGGAACGTTCCCGCAGGTGACCGCCGACTACGGCATTAGCTCTTACTTCCACGACACCAGCACGCTCTATGTAAACCTCTACACGCCGTCGCGCGCCACCTGGAACCGCGAAGATGCACGCATCGTTTGCACGCAGCAGACCGAGTACCCATTCCACCCATCAACCCGGCTCAGCTTCTCGCTCAACAAAACATCAAATTTCACGCTTGCTCTGCGCATTCCAGCCTGGATGGGCGCAGGCGCCAGCATTGCAGTGAATGGCAAGCGGGTAGGCGCCGAGCTGCAACCGGGCAGCTTTGCGCGGATCGCGCGCACGTGGCAGGATGGCGACGTCGTCGAAATGGAGTTCGCGATGAGCGCTTCGCTCGAGTCCGTCGATCCGCAACATCCGGACGTTGTGGCTCCGGTATACGGCCCGCTGGCGCTTTTTGCCATTGGCCCGCTCCCTGAAAAGATGCGACGGTCCACCTTGCTCGAGGCGGCTCGGCTGGCTCCGGCAACTTCCGCATGGCAGGCGAAGACGCCGCAAGGCGATATGGTCTTAAAGCCGTTCGCTGAGATAGGAGATGAAATTTATCGCCTGTATCACAAAGTCGACTCCTGATTATCCGATCCACGAAACCACTTATGAATTCCCCACTGGTTTCCGCGCACTTTGCGATAACGAGTTGATCGGCCCCGGCAGTTCTGTGCCGGGCGAAGTGTTCGTCCTCGCCGAACTATTGGGCGAAAGATTGCGGTCGGCTCGTTCGGCACGAATGCGGCTCACAGAATCGGGCTGATGATTCTGCTACATCTCATCCGAATCGACATTCCTCAAGAGTGGCAATCTTGTGCAGCCCCGGATACTCGGCGCGGACGGCATCCGGACAAATCCAGGGTTCTCAAAGCGCTTCGTTACGCCGAGTGATTGTCCGCGTGTGGCTGCGGTCGATTCTTTAGCGGTATGATCCTCAAGCATCCGCGCGATTCAGCAGGGTCCAGCACACGGTGGCAGATTTTGGCCGACGCCGAACCCTGTTCCTGCCGCAGACTACTCCCCAAGAACGCCGTTGGGTTCAGGAATGCAATAGTGTTTGGATTGTCGCCCACCCGTGAGTTATGTCTCAGCAGACAGTTCTTGGCTTGCCGCCAGGAATTCGGCCAGTGACTGCGAACCTCATCCACCTGGTCGAAAAACCGGCTACCAAGAAAAGTGAATTCCGAAGCGGAGCGCGGGTACCCTATGGACGCGCAGGCAACTACACGGCCACTTCGATGACCGGGCAGCAACGCGCGCCTCGTCCGTCTCCAGCGTCTTCTATCCGAGGCGAATCAGCGCTGCGGAGTAAGCCGGAACGCTTACGAGCAGCTTGCCGGATTGAGACTTGAGTGGCTGACCTGCGTGCGCGTGAAACTGTCCATCGCTCTTCACGGTGCTCCCCTGAAACCTCACCCCGTCCTTGGCATCGATTGGTGTAGCCTCGAGCCGCACGACCGAAGCTTGCATGACTCCCACTGCCGGATCAGCGATCGTAATCTTTACACTGCGGCCGTCTTTGTTAAAAACCGCCACGAGATGCGCCGCGTCCGCTCCACCGGCTGCATACGCCGTAACATTCCCTCCATGCGCTTCGAGCGCTGTCCTTTTCAAAGTGTGTCCAGCGAACTCCTGCGCCAGCATCAGGCCGTAGTACTCCGGCCGGGCCACAAAGCCGTTGTCGATGGAGCCAACGATCGGCGAGTAATAGCCATTCGCTCCTCCGTGTAAATTCACTCCCACACAGCCGAAGGTCGCCATTTGCAGGCAAAAATCCCCCGCCCAGAGTGCGGATGCAAATGTATCGCTCACGCCCGGCTTGCCCGCGTTATAGCAGGAGTTTCCTTCTGTCATGCGAAACGGCAAACCAACAGTTCTCGCCGATGCCAGCGCTTGCCGGCAGGAGGAGTCAAATCGGGCTCCGGGACGCAAGAGCCGATCAATCGTCATTGTTGGATCGGTCGGAGGGCCCAGCGGATAGTAGTGGCTCGTCGCGAGCACAATCTCCTTCGGAACATCGTCTGTGAAGTGTTTCACCCAGGCTTGGTTTGAGGCGGTGTCCGGCCCGGCCACCGCAACCTGGGGCAACCTTTCATGAAACGCAGCGCGAAATGTCTTCCACCGGGTGAGGTATTCGTCAAGTGTCCACGGCTTGTCTTGCTGATCCCGATGCTTGAAGAGGTCAGGTTCGTTTCCAAACTGAACTGCGATCAGTTGTCGTCCCAATGTCTTCGCTACATACCCACCTTCGGCAAGCGCTTGCTCCAGCGTGCCTCCGCCAAGGTTTAGGCCGTAGATGCATCTCCAGCCGGTTGCGCTCAAAAAGCCCTGGAGGTTGCGAATGGAACGTGGCGTTATGGTAAATGTGCGTGGCTCGCGATGACCGGGATCGGGTCCAACCAATCCACCTCTTTCCGGGGGAGTTGCCGGCTCGGTCTCGGACCAAAGCGTAAACTCGCTCAAGTTGCCGCCCAGGCGGAGCACGCCCGACGGGCTCAGCGTTCGAAACATTTGAATCAGTGCGGCGTTTTGGGGCGAAAAGAAATCCGGATAAGCCAATTGGCCGCTCTCATAGCTCAAGCCCATGTAATCGAGCGGCACTTTGGCAAGATTCGTCGCAGAGTCGATGTTCAGCTCAACCTCCAGATCGGACGACTGAGCCATCAACTTGCGCGGCGTGCTGAGTGCAATTGCGCCGAGCCCCGCGGTCATCGAGCAGAATTCTCTTCTTGTTAGTTCTTTCATCGCGCTTTCCGTTCATATCAGTTGGCCGACATCTGCACGGCAGTGTTGTGGTAAGTTGCGCCTGCTCGCGAAGAGCAGGCGCAACGAAATTAATGCAGTGACAGGATTAGAACGTCAGTCTTCCGCCCACCTGAATAATGCGCTGGCTGCCGGCAGCTGAGGTGATAGTGCCCTGAGAGCTGCTCGTGATGTTTCCGGTGGACGGGTTACCGAGGCTGACCCAGTTCATGACGTTGGTGACTTCGGCGCGGAACTGGAACGTCGTTTTGCCCTCGATGTTTACATCGCGGAGCAGAGCCGCATCCATGTCCTTGAGGCCCGGTCCGACGATGGTGCCGCGTTTTACGTTGCCATCCGCACCGCCGGGGCCGATGCCGCCAGTGACGCCCGGTCCGTTGAGAATGTACGACATCCCGGCCGCCTGAGCCGCCGCCAAATTGGTTTTGTCGGCCGCGACATATGTGCTGTTGAACCATTGCGTAGTGACGCTGGTTGGGCTCTGAGTCCCTGCGCCGCAGACACGGCAGCGGTGCGGGCTGAGCTTGGGGTTAATGCCTGTGAAGTTGGGGCGGCTCTGGCCCAACGAGTCAAAGTTCAGGTTGGATCCGGATGAGACGCTAAATGGCAGGCCGCTCATCAAATAGACGATGGGCGAGATGGTCCAGCCGTTGACAATTTCACTGACGATCTTGTTCGATCCGCGGAAGTAGTTGATGTTCCACATGCCGGAGATGGCCGCATTGCTGTTCCGGTTGTTGGCCATGAGCTGATATTCCTGCTTAAGGCCGCCACCGATGGCGCCCATGGAGTTGTTTCCCGGGGTGAAGGGCTTGCCGAAAACGCCATAATCCTGTACTCCGGTCATCCCTCCGTTCTCAACAAACTCTCCGCTTTCGAGAGCGCGGCTCCAGACATAGAAACCGTTGACCGTGAAGCCACGTGACAACGCCTTGGAAGCCGAGACTTGAAGCGAGTTATAGTTGGAGGTCTGGTCTGAGAGCAGGTAGGTGATTCCGCCAAGTGTGCCGGTAGTCCCGTAAATGCCGGCATCGTATTGACGACGTTGCTCCTGGCTTGCCGATGAAGTGCTGAGAGCGCCGACTAATGGGCCGCCGGAAGAGTTGACTGTTGAGTACGGCGCGTAGTTACCGTCAATGAAGCTTGACAGGTGACGGCCGAGGTTGCCGACATAAGCAACCGTGGCGGTGATTTTGCCAGGCAATTCACGCTGCACGCTCATGTTGAACTGGTAGATCGACGAATCTTTAAAATTCGTTGGGATAGCTTCAGTAGACAGGCTCGGGAAGAATTTCGGATTTGCCGGTGTATAGGTGTACGGGAATATGCCGCCACCCGCAGCCGTGCTTGGGAATCCGACATTGTAGATGTTCGTGAGAGATGTTTCGGAGCCAAAGCCGTTGCGAATAGCGAACGGCATGTTGTTGCCTGGCTGGTTCCACTCATTGCCACTGATAGACCCATAGAAGATGCCCGCTGCTGCGCGAACCGAGGTCTTGCCATCCCCAAACGGATCCCATGCAAAGCCGACACGAGGCGAAATGTGGTCCCACGGCGTGTTGACGATGCCGCGACCGACGCCCTTGTCCCCAGGGAACAGCACGCCGACCGGGGCTCCAGGAGCTACAGTGGATTGCTGGCCGGGAATAAACGACTCGGTCCTGTTATGGGCATCCACGGGAAGCGTATCGATGTCCCAGCGGACTCCGAGATTGGCGGTGAAACGGGGTGTGATGCGGTAGTTGTCCTGCGCAAAGAACGCTGTGTGCCAGGTGCTGAGATGCGTGGTATAAGTCGAATCCTGCTCAAATGAGTTGATTTGGCCGGTCATAAAGTCAGCCATCGCAACACCGGTGCTGGTGGGCGCGGAGGTCGAAAAAGTAATCGAGCCGTAGTTATTCAGATTGGCAAGGAACATGGTCTTGTCGAGAGCGAACTCACCGCCAAGGTCCAGGTTGTGCTTGCCCTTGGTGATGCTGACCATGTCGCGGAGCTCGTAGTTGTCGGAACCCGTAACCGGACCGGCATTCGGGTTACCGGTGCTAAAGCCGGCACTGACGTTTATATATGGCAGTGCGGGCGGTCCCTGGATGGTGAAGTTCGAGCCGAAACTGCCGAGGGTTTGGTTGGCCGGGCCGGTGACAGGGATCATCGTGCGCCCGCCCATGGCCCGCGTGAACGTTAGCCAGGCTTGATTGGCAACGTTGGCGCTGAAGGTGTGAACATCGCTGATGTTGGTATTCGTCTGACCGGAATGGGATTGAACTCCGGTCCAATTGATGTTGCCGGCTCCGCTTGGGGTTGACGTGGTGTTGATATAGAAGTAGGTCACTCCCAAATGGTCCTTGTTCCCGATCGACTCGTCATACTTTGCCAGGTATTCGTCTGAGTCTGTTGGAGTGTTGTAAATGGTGGAGTATTGTTGGCCACCGGTTTTCGTCTGAAGCGCGCCTGTGGGCGACGGCAACGGAATGGAAACGCCGATCGTGTTCTTTACATTCGTGAGGTTCAGAGCGGTCGTGTCCAGGTCGGCTTGTGCGATGCAATACCCGGCGGTGGGATAACCACTCGTGGTAACTCCGGCACCAACCTCCGCGGCCGAGCAACCGGGGCCAGAGTTTGCGCCATTCTCGAGAACCTTTTTCCCCGAGCCGGGCTTGTAAATAAGGCCCGAGGTCAGCCCGTCTCCGGTGAAGTCGCCCAGGCGCTCATTAGCCGTGGGCACCACAGCGCCTGTGACGGACGTGCCTTGTATCTGGCGAAGGCCGGCATAGCTGAAGAAGAAGAAGGACTTATCCTCCTTGATGGGGCCGCCGACAGTGCCGCCGAAGTTATTGCGGTGGAACGGGGCCTTGCTGGTAGGTGCTGGGATTTGCCACGTGTAAGCATTGAGGTCGGTATTGCGGTTGAACTCGAACAAACTGCCGTGGAGCTGGTTTGTTCCCGACTTTGTGATGACAGTGATGACAGCGGCGGAGAATTGGCCATATTCCGCAGAGTATGCGCTGGAATCGACGCGGAACTCTTCGATGGCGTCGGGGTTGGGAGCAGGGTTGCCGTAGTTGCGCATACCGGTAATGTTGTTTCCGCCGTCCAGATAAAATGCGACGGTTCCGTTGCCGGAGTCGAGGCCACCGTTGATCTGGATATCCGTCGACGGCAGTCCAACCTGGAAATTGGGCGTAGCCGCGGAGCTCGAAGTGGCGCCGGCGCTATTCGCCATGATCCCCGGTGTGAGCGAGAGTTCGGCGTAGGCGTTGCGGTTGACCAGCGGCAGGCCGATGATCTCGGCCGACTCAATGGTTCTGCCCAACGTGGCGTCGGACGTATTGACCATCGGGGGAGCCTCAGTGACCGTGACGGTCTGAGTCGTCGCGCCCACGATCAGCGTGATATTGACTGCCAGCGTCTGACCGACTGCGAGCGCGACATTCTTTTGCACAAAGCGTTCGAAACCGACCGCTTGGGCCTCGACAATGTAATTGCCCACCGGAAGGTAATCGATGCGGTACTCGCCATAGCCGTTTGCCGGCGCCGACCGGGAAAACCCGGTATCCAGGTTTGTTGCTCTAACGGTCGCAGTGTTTACCACCGCACCTTGTGGATCCGTCACTGTACCGACAATGGACCCGGTTGTCTGCTGTCCAAACACGGCGAAGCTGCACGTCATCATAATGACCAGCGCCACGACGACTCGCGCGCTCGTGCTTCCTGCCAGATTGCGAATGTTCATACTGCCTCCAAAATCGTCCGGTTTCGGCTTGTGTAGTCAACTTGCTGGCGTTGTAATCCGGCCGCCGAAAATGCTCGAGCGGATGCCAACGGGTTCATCCCGAACGCCAAACGAATTCCTCAAATCACGCGAACCCGCGTAACTCAGGTCATCTGGAGCAGGGAATGATCAAACGCTGGGGATTCTCGCGCCTCAATGAGAAACGCGAAAGGCTGTTACCGTATGCTACGTGCCATTCGCGCGATGATCCGGCTCGCAATCGACTGAAAGTAAGTGAGTTATAGCCGCTCTCGAACGATAGCCCCATAGCCGCGTCAAGCGCGCATTACGGTGATGTACGTTCGTGACAAGCCTTGCAATGCGGGTGTATTCTTCAAGAAAAATGGGCCTTTTGTGGAGTCCCAAGGGCCGAGGAAGGCGATGGGTAGTGCCCTCATGGTTTCCGACTTCCGAGGAGGAGCGCGAGCTGGTTCTCAAAGAACTGGACGCGATCGTTTCCAGCCACCATTTTCGCGGCAGCAAACGCTACCCCGCGATGTTGAAATATGTTGTCTTTGCGGCAATCGACGGGCACGCCTCCGACCTGAAGGAACGAACACTCGGAGTGGAGGTTTTTGGCCGCGATCCCGATTACGATACCAATGCGGATCCCGTCGTTCGCATCAGTGCCGGCGAAGTACGCAAGCGGATCGCGCAGTTCTATCACGAGAACGGACATGGCGCGAAGCTGGAGATTGAGTTACCGCTCGGCTCCTATGCGCCAGAGTTCCGGCTGCGAGAGCCTGGAGTGCTCGAAGCGCAAATTGACCATAACGTTGAAAAGCCGGACTCCACTGAATACCAGCCACGTAAGAGCTCGCGCCGGTACCTTATTTTTGCCCTGGCGGCCATCGCCGTTCTAATCGTCGCTGGTGCATTTGGTATCTACGCTTACCATAAAGCCGCATTGCTCAAGAACGACTCGATCGCCGAGCTTTGGCGCCCGATGCTCAAATCCCCGGAGCCTGTCCTCGTCGTCGTGGGAACGAACCACAACGCTGAACAGTTGTCTCCGGAAGTCGCCGAGACTACTTTCTTTGATCGCATCACAAGCCCTTACCATCATGTTTCCGTGGCGACTGCGACCACGCTTGCAAATGTTGCGGCCGTTCTGCAGCAGCATGGCACCGCTTTCGAAATCAAGGAAGACAATGAAACCAGCCTGACAGACATGCATTCGCGCACCATCATTTTGATCGGGGCCACCAACAATGCGTGGACGATGCGCCTCGTAGGTCCCCTGCGGTTTCGTTTCTTGCCCGGCCCAAACTCACAGATTCAGGACACCAAGAACCTCCAGAACATCGATTGGAGGGTCGACTTCCTTAAACCATACGCTTCCATTTCTACCGACTATGCAATCGTGGCACGCTATCGCGATCCAACCACCGAGGGGCCCGTCATGGTCGTTGGGGGTCTCGGGCCGTTTGGCACTGAAGCCGCCGGCGCCTTTGTCGCCACACCCCAGTATCTGGCGCAGCTCGCCAAGCAACTGCCCCCGGGCTGGGAGAATAGGAATATTGAGATGGTTCTTAAAACAGAAGTGATCGACGGGAAAGCGGGTCCCCCGGTGCTTGTCGCTGCGACCGCTTGGTGAGCCGCACCGCTCACTCTGCCGCGCTTCTTCGGCAGGGCAGCCATTTCACAACCCAGACCTTCTCGGATAGAGTACCGGCCTTTTAAGCCGGGGGGGGTGTGGGTTCGATTCCCGCCTCGCCTGCCACTCACGTGACTTCCTCATTCCCCTGAAACAGCCCTCTCTCGCCTTGCTTTGCATATCCGACCATCCCGCATTCGCCGGGTCTATTCTCCTCGCGTCGTTGAGGCGATTGCGCACAAATGCGCCAATCTCGCTTTGCTGTGCGGTGAACGCTGGCACGGCTCGGGGCGACGAGCTGCTCAGGAGCGAGCGCATCATCCGGGGCGTGAGCTCCGGCATGAACGGAAATCTTGCCACCGGCGTGCGGCAGGTTCGGGCTTCAGCTTTTCAGTTCACTTCGACGGGCAGCCTTAATGGGCTGCCCTGTCGTAGTGGTTGGGTGCTCCCGGCGTGGCAATGCTGCCGGTGATGGTGGCGTCGCTTTCATGCTCATGAGTCAATGGAGCGGTGAGGGTGATGCCGGTTCCGGAGACCTCTGTTCCGGCCGCGTGCGCCTTAGCGAGCGGCGCCGAGACTGTAATGGCTGCCATTGGGAATCTGGTCACGCGCACGATCACCGCAGTCTCTGAGTCCACGTCCCTGCCAATGTCGATGGTTTGGCCGTCGTTAAAGCCCTGGCCGTTGGCGACTGGGATCTCGGTTGCGCCCGCGGCGGTCTCTGCGCTCATCGTGGTCGCGCCGGCCGTGCCGACTGTTGCGATCTCAGCGGTCTCGAGGCTCGCGCCTGTGCCGATGCGAATCGTCCTTATTGCATCAAAGCCCTCCACGCTCACGACCTTGATGTTTGTCGCGCCGGCATCCGAAGCGGACGCCAACCTGGTGGAAGGCGAAGTGGCGAAGTCCATGCAGTTGCTTCCGGTGTCGGCGCCATCCGGGAATCGTCCCGCGCTGGTATCGGCTGCGGTGGCCGAAGGAAACTGCCCGAAGCCGCCAACCTCGCCGGGCGCAATTACGTAGCATCCACTTTTTCCCAGTCCTGAAGCGGCTTGATAACCCTCGGCAGCCCACGGATCAACGAGCAAGCCGTAGTTGAGGCTATCGACAACCACGCCTGTGGAATCGCGCAACACCATGCTGCCTTCCCTGCGAGAGATGATGTGGTCGAAGTAGGGCACGCTGCTGGCGAGCTCGGGTCCTCCAAACCACTGGTCGGGCGCGGGCGATCCCTGGTAGCCCGCGGTCGTCACCGCGGCGTCCTGCACCACCGCATCAATTGCGTGGGTTTTGGCCAACGGGCTCGACAGCGTGATGCCTGTGCCGAGCGCCTCGACAGGCTCGTTGCTCGAGTGAGCAAAGGCCGTGGCCGGTTCAAAACTGATCCCCGTTCCCCGATCGCTGAACGGCAGGTTGGCCGCGTGATTGAACTTGAGCGGTGCGGCCAGGCCGAGGCCTGTGCCCAGGTCCATCACCGTTTCATCGCCGATATGCACGTTGGCGAGAGCGGGCGTGAAGTCCAGGCTGGCGCCGCCGCGACCGGCCCCGGCAACCGCGGTGACAGTTACTGTTTCCATGGTCGCTGGAGTGCCGATGTTGATTTTGTCACCCACGGCAAAGCCATCGGCCCTGCGAACTCTGATACTGGTTACGCCTGCATTGGCGGGGCCGATGAGGTTGGTGCGCGTGGCCTGCGTGCCGACCTGCGCAACCGTTACGGTCTCAATCCCATGGCCGACGCTGTCGATATCGAGCCTGATCTTGTCGCCGACAGAGATGTTGGCTACCGACGTGACTTTGATGTTGGTCGAGCCGGCTGCCGCGTCTGCACCAAGATAAGCTTGCGTGCCCGGCTTGCCGACAGCGGTAACAGTCGCAACCTCGTATTTCTCAACGGTGCGCGCGACGGCAGGATAGGATGCACCATACCCGAGAGCAATCTTTTCTCCGACCTTGAAGCCATTGACGCTGGCGACGGGCACATTGGTCGATCCGGCAGGGATGGTGATCACCGGGCCGTCGGGGAGGGGTTGCCAGAGCGTCGTATTCGGAGCGGCAGCCGTCCCGACGTTTGTAATTTTGCGCGTCTCCGCCTCGGGGCCGGAGCCGACGCTGATGGAATCGCCAGTCGTCATGCCGTCGGTGCTTCTGACGTAGAGAGTGGCATCGCCCGCGCGCGTGGCCGCAGCCAGACCGGAGTTCGAGAGGCCAAGCAAGTAAAAACCGCGAGCCTTGAGCTTCGTCCCAGCCGGAATCTTCACCGTCGAAAAGATGGCCCGCTGTGCGGGGCGCACGGTCAGCGTCCAATTCGAAATGTCGACCGCGCTATCGCCGGCGTCGTAGAGCTCGATGAAGGAGTTGGTCGAGTCGATCGGAGGACCGGCGCTGATGCGGAACTCGTTCACCTTGACCGGGCCTACATTGCGCACTTTTTCCGCGGCCGACTCGGTTTGTAATCTGCCGCTCGCCTGGTTCTTCCACGAAGCTTCGCCCACGAGGTCGCCGTTCAAGACCGCTGGTCCTGAGGTCACCTTGAAGGTGGCGCTCACGCTTGCTCCCGGAGCAATCACGTCGGCAAATGTCTTCGACGTCTCACTCGTTCCTTCAGCGACCGAGGTCCATTGTGCGCTGGGCAGAGCAATGCTCAACGTCAAGCCTGCCACCGGCGCACCCGTAGTGTTGGTGAAGGTCACGGTAGTGTCCTGCGATGAGCCCGGGGTAAACGTCTGAAGCCCTGGCGGAGCAGCGGTTGCCGATGCCGGCGCCAGGCTTAGTTGCTGCACATCGTAGTGCGCGGCCACCACATTTGCCTGCACAAGCTGGTCGGTCGCATCGGTTGGAAAAGTGCCGGCAGCGGTCACTGCGCCTTCATAGAAGGTGCCCTGCGAGCCGTTGCTGTTGTCGCCGCCGTTGCCCAGTAGGATCGCGCCCTGCTTGCGCATCGGATCATAGGTTGCGTTCACGCGCGGCCCGTTGAACATTACCGACAGGTCGCCGCTTTGCGCGTCGCCACCCATGCTGGTCCAGTGATGCGGTTCGCCCTTGGCGATGGCGGTCACAAATCGCCAATCGATGCTGGGAAGGTTTACGCAGAGTTTCGATCCATCGGGGTTCGCGCAACCCACCAGATTATTCTCCTGGTCTGTCATCACCCACGGGCCGGGTGGGTTCCCGTGATACCAAAAGGGGGCGTCGCCGTAGTAGGCCGTTTCCATCGTGCCGCTATCGTCGTCGCGGCTGTCAGTCTCCGCGTTGCCGTAGTCAAAGCAGCAGCCGTTGTTAAAGTGCAGCCCGTTGATCACCCAGTACTGGCCCTCCGCCTGATCGTCGACTGCGGTACCCTTTGGGTCGTCCATGCGAAGGCCCATTCCCGGCTCAATGAATACGCCGTACACCTTGTGGCCCATGATCGTGACCGGCGCCATATCGGCAAGCGGAAGATTGTTGAACCCGCCCATTGCCGGACCGCTGAATCCGCCGCGGGGTGCCTGTGTCAGATCGTTATGCTTGCCGGATTGGTCATAGATCGTTGTAATCCAGCAGTATGTGTTGGCGCAGAACTTATCCTGCGCGGATGCATCGGCGTATCCACCCGCATCGGGAACCGGCGAGACGCTTGGCCGGACGACGCCGATGTTCAGCGTTTTGCCGTCTGATTGGCGCAGCACCTGGTAGAGCGGGCCGTTGTAGCTGGCGTACAGCGCGCGCGTGGTGCTATGAGCCGCGACGCACGGATCACCGGCAGCGGCATAAATGTCACACGGGCCGTTCGGACGGGAAGGGACAGCTTTGGTCCCCGGCGTCGAGGTTTGCGATCTCGTCAACACTGCGCCAGTGAGCGTGAGCGCCGCTGCAAGCATAAGTGCGAATTCAATTTTCGTTTTCATCGTTCTTAAGCCTTTCAATTTGTCTTGCTGGATAGCAGTCAGTGTTCAAAGGTCTTCAATGAGCGGACCCATCATCGTTGCTATCGAAAGAGTCTCGGCGCAAAATCGTAGAGGGCTCGCCGCCAAGAAAGCCACTCGTGCGCAGTTCCGGGAGACTCGAAGTACACATTGTGAATACCCGCCTGCGTGAGCGCGTCACTAAACTGTTTTACGCGCGGCCCTTCAACCGATCCTGTGGAAAGGAACAGCAGCTTGACTTTGCTGTTGAAGGCTGTCGCATCAGCAAACGCGCCGCCGCAGGTTGTCTTGGGGTCGAATGCAGCTCCGCCAAAGCTGCCGCAGTTGCCACTGAATCCGCCAAGATAAGCGAACTTGTCGAGATTTTGCAATCCAGTGGTGAAGGTCTGCATTCCGCCCATTGAAAGGCCGGCCATGGCGCGGTTGTCGCGGCCCGGCGCGACCCGGTAGTTCTTCTCGACCATCGGGATCAGGTCGGCAAACATCATCTCAGAGAAGGTCGTGCTCAAATGAAACGGCGGGCGAGCAGGCGGGGCGCCGGGCGGCGGTGGAGGCGGCGGCACCGCCTGTGTCAGCACTCCGGGCGCGTTGTAAAGCGACCCATCTTCGCCCGGCTTCACCGCATTCAGGTTGTCCATCACGATGATCATCGGCTTGGCCTTGTCCGCGGCGATCAGGTTATCCATGATCTGGTCCACGTGCCCCTGGAAGGTCCACCCGAACTCATTCTCTCCCCAACCGTGCAGCAGATAGAGAACCGGGTATCGTGCCTTCACTTTTGCGTCATAGTCCGGCGGGGTGTAAATCATTGCACGGCGCCATTGTTGCGTCACCGTGGAGAAGTACCATTGATCGCGCACCACGCCGTGTGGCACGTCCTTATGGCTATAAAAATCGGCGTCGGCCGCGGGAATCTCGATGGCGCTGTTCCACTGGCCACCGCCGAAGAAGGTCGCAGTCGCCGGGTCGGACACGGTCGATCCGTCTATGGTGATCGTGTAGTAGTGAAATCCCTCGACCAGAGGCGTGGTCGTCGCGTACCACAGACCGTCGCCGGCCTTCGTCATATCGAAGCCGGCGCCCACCCGTACCCGCACCTTCGCAGCATCGGCCGCATTCACGCGAAACATGGCGCGATGATCGGGAAACACGCAGGGATAAGGAGCCCCGGGAATGTTCAGCGACGACGGCTTGCAGTCAGCGGGCGGTTGCGCCCAGCAGAGCCCCGAATTGAGCAGGGCCAAAAAGATCGCAGCTTTTTTCATGGGTCTCCTCTGTGAAAGGTTGATTGATTGGCATAAGCCATGCAGAGTATCGCGAGAAAACGCTTACTTTTCCGATGCAACTCTTGTAACGTTTTTCCTCGGGCAGTGTCAACGTGCGCGTCCCGCGTGGAAGTCGAATGCCACGTCCAAACAGACATTCAATGTTACCGCGTACCGCGAAATGCGTTTCGCGCCGGCCGAAATCATGCGGAGGTTTTGCGGCAGTTTGCTCAATTGACCCCGACGGACAAGTCTCGCAGGGAGTCTGGGGTAAACTGGGACAAAATCTGAACGTTAGAATGAAGCGGTCTCTCTTATGGAAGGTATTTCTAACCCGCTCGAAACTGCGATTCAAGAAGAGACGGCGACCGTGCTCGTGGTGGACGACCACCCCATCACCCGCACCGGCCTGATTGCGATCCTGCAGACAAGGCCGGGCTATCGCGTCTGCGGCGAGTGCGGAACGGTTCGAGAGGCCGTGGAGCTATTCAAGCGGCTTCGGCCGGCAGTCACTCTGATGGATCTTAAGCTGTCGGATGGAGAAGGAGTGGATGCGATCCGAGAAATCAGGCGGATCGACGCAAACGCGAAAATTCTTGTGATTACCACCTACGAGGGCGATGAGGACATTCATCAGTCGCTCCAGGCAGGTGCTATGGGCTACCTGGTAAAGGGCACTTCGCATGAAGTGATCTTCAGGGCGCTGCGCAGGATTCAGCAAGGACGCATGTTTCTGCCGGAACCGGTAGCCAACGCGCTCCAGGGGAGAACCTTCGAGCGGTTAACAACGCGGGAGCGCCAGGTCCTTTCTCTCATGGTCGCAGGAAAAACCAATCGTGAAATAGGAGAAGCCCTTAACATCAAGGAGGTAAGCGTGAAATCGCATGTGACGCTGATTCTCTCCCGCCTCCAGGTCTCCGATCGCACGCAGGCCGTGGTGACTGCGCTCAAGCGCGGCCTCGAGCGCCTTTAGAGTCGTGTCCGATCGCCGATGGGCAGTCTGAAGCGCGTGCGTACTGTGCCCTGATCGAGGAATTAACCTTTGCACTCGACGCAACCTTGCCGAATCAGTTTGATGAGCAGAATGCTGGCTTGTTTTTTGCCGGTTCTGTCCCTCGCGATTCCGAATTTCCTGGCGGCACAAAGCGACGATTTCAGCATTACCTCATGGGATGTGCGGAACGGCCTGCCCGACGCATTGGTGCGGGCGATTGCTGTCCAACCCGAAACCGGTATCTGGGTGGCGACCGAGGGTGGACTTTGTCTTTTCGATGGTTCGAACTGCAAGTCGCTTCCAATCGACCAGGTCCGTAAATTCCCGCTGAACGAGTTCACGGCTCTTCTCGTGGCGCGCGACCAATCTCTTTGGGCAGGCACTGAGGGAGGCGGTCTACTTCACATTGAAAAGGGCCGAGTGGAGTCGTTTACCCGCCGCGATGGGCTGACCGATGGTTACGTGCGGGCTATTTACGAGGATTCCCATGGAAACCTCTGGGTCGGTACCGACTTCGGGCTCTTTGAGAAGAAGGGTGTGTTTTTTCAGCATGTAGCGCTCGGAAAAAGTACACTTCCGCAATTTGTGCAGGCCATCGTTGAAGATGGTTCCGGCCGTTTGATTATCGGTGGCAGGTCTCTGACAGTCATTGACGGGAATGGGCCTGCCCCCCTCAGTGTCTGGGCACAGTCGGGCAGTCCGCAAATAAAAAGTCTTTTGCTTACCCGAACGGGCCAAATCATTGTTGGAGCTGTTGACGGAGCCTTCGAGATTGACGGACAGCACATCAAAAGGCTGCCGCTGCCCAAGGTTGACATCGAATCTCTTTGCCAGTCGGCGGATGGAGCCATCTGGGCGGGAACAGTCGCGGAAGGCCTTTGGCGTTTGAAGGGCTCGAATGCGTCCAGGGTCGGATTTGGCGAGGGAGGAATCGCGCTGTCGGTTCTCGCGATGTCCACTGACACGAGCGGCCGGTTGTGGGTTGGTTCGGAGCGGGGCCTGAGCAGAATTGAAGAGACAGGCGCTCACTACTTAAATTCTCCTGCCCTTGCAGTAGACCGTGAGACTCTCGCGGTTTCTCGCGATGGAAACGTCAATCTGGTCAACGGGAGTATTTTCAGGATTGAAGACAACGATAAGCTCCAGCCGCTGTCGCTTCCGATTCCGAGTAATACCCGGATTCTCGATGCACTTTATTCCAGTGACGGCTCCATCTGGCTAGGGACCGCCGGCCCGGGCGTCTATCGCGTGGATTCGAGTGGCCGAGTTACCCAATTCTCGACTCGATCCCGCCTCAAGCTTTCTACCGACTTTCCTCGCGGTATTGTCGAAGGGACTCACGGCGACATCTGGGTCGCAACGGAATTCGGCGTCAATATCATCTCGAGAGGCAAAGTCGAATTACTCAGCACGTCAAACGGACTGCCGAGTCGTGCCGTTAGAACGATGTTTCTCGACCACCAGGGCTGCATGTGGATAGGCACCGACGCCGGAGTTTCTGTTTCCTGCAATGGCACACTGCTTGAAAATCAAGCAACCTCTGTTCTTCATGGAGAAGAGGTCTGGGCAATTGCCGAAGACCTTGGCGGGACGATGTGGTTTGGAACAAGAAGAAACGGAATTTATGCAATCAACGATTCCAGTCTTCGCCACTTTACGGTGGCAAATGGCCTCCCGAGCAACGATATCTGCGGACTGATCGTCGACCGGGGCGGCAACCTCTGGGTTTCCAGTCTTAATCTTTTGTTTTCGATCTCGCCTTCGCAGTTCGCGACGACTCGAGAGAGAGATTTCGTGATCCCCATCTCCTATGTTCTCCCAAACAATGCTGAAGGACTGAGATTCACTCGCGGAAGAATTCCCAACACGGCACTCGATGCCCGCGGAGCGGTCTGGTTTGCCTCCGATCGCGGCGCTGTTTTCATCGATCACCCGGCGTCTTCGCCTCACGGATCCGACTATGTTCCAACGCCTGTCGTCGACTCGATTATTGTTGACAACTCCATTTTGTCCCCTACTCCCAGGATGAAAACTCCACCAAATCCCCGTCGAGTGGTCCTCTCTTTTGGATCCAAATATCTGGGTCCCGCGCAACAAGTCCTGCTGATGTACCGCTTGATTGGCGTGGACGAAAGCTGGGTGGTCTCGTTGAATTCGCATCAAGCCGAATACAGCAATCTCTCCGCAGGCACCTATACGTTCGAGCTGAGAGCCTGCGACCGCTCCCAACCCGATCGGTGGAAGACCACAACTTGTCTCATTGTTGTTCCGGTGATTTGGTATCGAAGTCCCTGGTTCTTCGGCGCGCTTGCAATCGGAGTTCTCGGGGCCGTTTTTCTGGGGTATCTGCTCCATCTTCGGAGGGTTCACTATGGATTCCGATTGATCCTCGAGGAAAGAAGCAGAATGGCACGTGAGATGCATGACACGCTCATTCAGGGCTGCAATGGCGTGGCGATGCTTCTCGAAGCAGAAGCGAGCAGTCGAAATGGCGCCGGCGAGAGCAACCTGTTGAGCGTGGCGCGCGCGCAGATTCGAGCCACGGTCTCTGACGCGAGGGAAGCACTTTGGAACTTGCGGCAATCGCACACCGACGCGAACTACGTGCGCGACACGATTGAAAGCATCGCCGCGCACGCAAGGTCGTTTTTTGGTGTTCCCGTCGAAGTACGCTTCTCTCGAAAACTGCCGATTCTGCCGTCGAGTGCCGCGCATGAACTGATGATGATCGTGCGCGAAGCGGTCACCAATGCCGGGACTCATGGCTCGGCCAAAAAGATCGGCATCCTGGCCCAGGTGGATGCGGACCATATCTTGATTGAGGTTTCGGACGATGGCGTCGGCTTCGATGTCCAGAGCGCGACGAAACCACTTTCAGACCACTTTGGAATCCTTGGAATGCGCGAGAGAGCCGCTGCAATTGGAGCGACGTTTGAAATCACCAGCAGTCCTGGCCGCGGAACCGTTGTTCAGGTTTCTCTGCCGTGCGAACGCGAAGCCATCGCGCTTGTAGCCCCGTCGACGCCGGCATGAGACAAACCGGTTAATTCCGCCACAATCCCTCCAGTAACCCTCAGCCAACTCCGTTCTGCCGTCTAATCCATCTATTTCAATAACATAGGCTTCTACTAGCGTTTGGATCTGCCTTCCCTAAAATCGCCCTGTACCTACTTTGGTCGGTTGTCGAAGTATATTTCTGAAACCTACCATGTTCAGCGGAGCAAAAAGCTGTCATTTGTCGCAGCATCTGAGGTAGTGTGTTTCGCTTCAGTTGCACGCAAGCGATGTGTGTACAGCGAGAAGCAGGGTCCGCTGGCGCCAATGAGTTCGCAATTGTTCTCTCTAGACGTACGATTTGCGGCCCAATTCAAGGATCAAATTACCTCTCGATCAATGACTGTTGTTTTCAACGAGAAAGCATGGAGAGGTACACAGCAAGGATCCGCAATGGAGGAATTTATGTTTGGCAGGCCAAAAAACTTGTTTTGTAGCATCAAGATACTGACTCGAGCAGCGAGACTTGCCGTATGGGTCGGTGTAGCTCTCTTGTTCTCGATCTCCGCACAAGCGCAGATCTTGTACGGATCACTGACGGGAACGGTGACGGATACAAGCGGCGCGGTGGTGCCGAACGTTACGGTGACGATGTCGGATCAGGGGACCGGGGCAGTTCGCAGCGTGCAGGCGAACGAGGTGGGTGCGTACAGCATTCTGAACGTGTTGCCGGGAGTTTATACGGTGACGGTAGCGAAAGCCGGAAACTTTGCCGGCTTCAGCCAAAAAGACATTGTGGTTGACGTGAACCATCAGGTGCGCGTGGATGTGACGCTTCAGCCGGCGAGTGTCTCAACGCAGATCACGGTGACCGAGGCGCCACCGGAATTGCAGACCGAGACAGCGGAAGTCAACAGCGAGATCAGCCAGACCCAGCTCAGCCAGATGCCCGAGACCTCCTCACAGGGGCGCAGCTATCAGGCTCTGTATTCGCTGATCCCCGGCGCAGCGTCGCCGAAGGAGCAAAACTCTACCGCTTCCAATCCCGCGCGCGCGATGTCGATCAATGTGAACGGCATGAGCATGAACGGGAACACGACGCGTATTGATGGAGCGGTCAACTACTATGGTTGGCTGCCTTATTTGATCGCCTACATTCCGCCGGTGGACGGGATCGAGAACGTGAGCGTGACGACCAACGACTTTACGGCCGAGCAGGGCCAGGCGGGCGGCGCATCGATCAAGATCACGACCAAGAGCGGCGGGCACGACTTCCATGGCGAGGCCTGGGAGTATTACCAGACTGCCGGCCTGAACGCCCGGCCGTATCTCGCGACGGTGGCGGCGAACAAGAGCGCCATCGATCCGAACGGAGCGGTTCTAAGGAACGTCTTCAACGAATACGGATTCAACGTGGGCGGGCCGGTGTACATTCCCAATCTCGTCACCAGCAAGAAGAAGCTGTTCTTCTTCGACAACTGGGAGCGCACCACGCGGCACCAGTTGATCGGCAACGGCGTAACGCTGACCGTTCCGGATTCGAACATGATCAACGGCAACTTCTCAGAGGCTGCGCCGTATGCGACGATTTACGATCCGCAGCCGAATGCGACGTGGGTTAGC
>Ga0181535_10002206_pt1 | contig 24177 bp, 16 predicted proteins | sample PEATcosm2014_Bin_44_FD_119774 | JGI IMG/M metagenome (GOLD analysis project Ga0181535, IMG submission 119774) | Peatland microbial communities from MTU Mesocosm Facility, Houghton, MI, USA - PEATcosm2014_Bin17_30_metaG | ecosystem: Environmental > Terrestrial > Soil > Wetlands > Peat | place...
ACCGAGACTTCAACGCCAATTTCTGCGAGATTGCGCGTCTTCAGATACTGTACGGCATAAAACGCCGCGCAAGAACCCAACGAAGCGAGCAACAGCTCCGGCGGTGTCATGGCGGAGTCTTCGCCGCCATTGTCTGCGGGCTGGTCGCACACTATTTCGTGCGACCGCGCCTGAATGGCGAACTTTACCTTATCGAGATGGGTAATCTTCACTTCCATGGTGGTTGTCCTCGTCCATTAGAAGAAATACACGAAGGTGCCGATTCGTTACAGAACCGCGGGAACTTTTTCTGTACCCGGCAGGCCCAGCAGCCGAAGATATTCTTGAGTGAGGATAGAACGCAAGCGGGGCGCTACCGCAGAATCGCAAGGAATCTCCAGCGATCGGCAGCGGTCGATGGCTACGCGCAAGTCGCGCAGGAATACAACACAAGCTGGGCAGGCTTCGATATGCCGGCGCATCTGATCGCAGGTGCGGGGTTCCACTTTGCCATCAAGATACTCTGAGAGGTTCAGGAATAATTCCCGGCACTCCGCAGGGCGTTGTCCACTCTTATGTGCAACGCGTTTGGACTTCATCCTCAATGGCTTACCGCAATCCGATTGCATCGGCGCCGTCTCGATTATCCTATTTATCTCTTTGCGCACGGATAGGCGCGCCCGATGCAGGCGAACCCGGACTGTCCCAGGCTGTAGATCGAGAATCTGCGAGACCTGTTCGGTTGTCAGCTCCTCCATGTCGTGGAGCACAAGAACGAGACGCAATTGCACAGGGATGCGCAAAACAGCCTGATGCAACAGATGATGCTGCTCGGCGAGGAGCAGATTGCCCTCAGGACTTTCGGCGGCATCCTGCAGCAATCGCCCCAACTCCTCTGCGTCGGGCATCAATTCATCGAGCGAGAATGTCTGGCTGGGAGCATGAGCCGGCTTGCGGCGCATGCGCCAGCAGCGGTTTCTGGTTACGGTATAAAGCCAGACGGCAAGAGCCTGCGGGGTCTGAATCCTGGCCAGGTGGCCGAGCGAGCGGAAGAGCACCTCCTGCATGGTGTCTTCGGCATCTTCAGGATGCCCGCAGACCTTCATGCTGAATGAATAGACCGTATTCTGCAACAGGCCGATTGCTTCTTCGACGGCTTCGGGAGTGTTGCGGCGCAAAAGATCGGCAGCTTGAGTCAGTTCGGGGCGCATCGCTGGGGCTCACAGATGAGTCCAGTATAGCCTCCAGCAGTGTTGGTTCATTCAGACGCGTCTCAGCCGGCATCTTTCATCCCGATGGCGCGAAAGATGCTCATGGCTGGACACCAGTTTGTGAGTGCCGATTGCAACAGGTTGAGTCCGACGAAAGCTGTCAGCCAGAGCCAATTGGGCGAGAGGTAGTGAGCGAGAACAAACGATAGCAGGATTACAAAGCCCGCCATCATTCGCAAAGCGCGTTCTATGGTCATGCGGAATCTCCTAGATCGGTCTCGGATTGGATGCCGGGCTGAGTTTCAGGCCCGGATTCGTGCCCGGAGTGAACCATGAAGTAAAGCACTGGAATGGTCGGCCACGAGAGGAATGTCGAAGCGACAGCTCCGGCGATCAGCGACAACGCAAGCCCCTGAAAGATGGGGTCGGTGAGAATGACGCTTGCTCCGACAACAACCGCCGCCGCAGTCAGGAGCATGGGCCGGAAGCGAGTTGCCCCGGCATCGATCACCGCTTCGGCCAGGGGCATTCCCTGGCGTATTCGCAATTCGATGAAGTCGACGAGGATAATCGAATTACGCACGATGATTCCCGCTCCCGCAATGAAGCCGATCATTGATGTTGCTGTAAAGAATGCGCCCAGCATCGCGTGCGCCGGCATAATGCCCACCAGCGTAAGAGGGATCGGAGCCATGATGATCAGCGGCACGATGAAGGATCGGAACCAGCCAACCACCAGCACATAAATGAGGATCAGCACGGCAGCAAACGCCAGCCCCATATCGCGAAAGACTTCGATGGTGATGTGCCATTCCCCGTCCCACTTCATCGAGTAGTGGTCCGTGGACTCCGGCATCGACGCATTGTAGCGAGCCAGGGTATATCCGGCTGGTAGCGTGAGGTGGTCGAGGTCCTTGTTCATCTTCATGATGGCGTAGACCGGGCTTTCTTCCGCTCCGGCTACATCCCCGGTGACATAAACGACGCGGCGCAGATTTTTGTGATAGATGTTGCGTTCGATCGTCTTGTGTTCGACCACTACCAACTCCCGCAGCGAGACCATGCCGCCGCCGGTGCCGGGCAGACGGATATTCTCCAGGCCCTGCTCCGAAGAGCGATCAGTGCGGTCAACTTCGACAATTGCGGGCACAGGCTCCCGTGCGGTTTGATTGTGGATCAGGCCTACCTGCGTGCCAGAAAGTGCGAGTGCCAGAGCATGAGTTATATCGGATACCGCTATGCCATGCTGCGCCGCCTTGACCTCATCCACGCGCATCACCAGCCTCGTCTGCGGGTCTTCGACATACCAGTCGGTGTCTACCACGCCGGGGGTGTGCTGAAAAATCCACTTGATCTGCTGCGCGACTTGAGTCTGACCATCGAGGTCCGGACCATAGACCTCAGCAACGAGCGTCTGAATCACCGGAGGCCCAGGCGGAACCTCGCTGACCTGAATGCGTGCGCCGTATTCGTTGCCAATCGCGTCCAATAACGGACGAAGCCGCTTGGCGATGGCATGGCTCTGCACGCTGCGCTGTTTTGCGGGCAGCAGGTTCACCTGGATGTCGGCTTGATTCGGCTGGCTGCGCAAATAGTAGTGACGCACCAAACCGTTGAAGTTATATGGGCCGGAGGTTCCGGTATAAGTCTGGTAGTTCAGTACATCGGGCTGCCGCGCAAGCTCATCGCCGAGCGCTTGTGCAACGCGCGCTGTCTGTTCAAGCGGCGTGCCGTCAGGCATATTGATGACCACCTGTAACTCGCTCTTGTTGTCGAAGGGCAGCATTTTAACGCGCACCAGTCCCAGGGGTACCAGCGCCACCGAGATCAAAAAGAGCACAGCCACTCCGAGAAAGAACACGAGACGATTTCGCCTGGATTGGATCAGCGGCGTCATAATGCGGCGATAGAGCCTAGTCCGCCAGTTCTCGGTCTCCGGTTCCAGGAGCTTAGCCCCTTGAAGATGCCTGCCGAGCAGTCTGAGCGCAGCCCAGGGAGAAACCACGAAGGCAACCAGCAACGAAAACAGCATCGCAGCGGAAGCGCCCACAGGGATGGGCCTCATATAGGGTCCCATCAGGCCGCGGACAAAGGCCATGGGCAGCACTGCCGCGATTACGGCGAAGGTGGCCAGAATCGTGGGATTACCCACCTCGGCGACCGCTTCAACCGCGACTTCACTCATCGACCGGCCGTGGTTCTCCGGAAGCCGGAAGTGGCGCACCATATTCTCGACGACAACGATGGCGTCATCGACAAGAATGCCAATACTGAAAATCAGAGCGAAGAGAGTTACGCGATTGATAGTGTAGCCGAGGAGATAGAACACGGTCATGGTGAGCGCAAGCGTGACCGGAATCGCCAGCAGCACGACACCTGATTCGCGCCACCCCAAAAAGAGCGCGACCAGCAAGGTTACCGACAAGGTGGCGAGCAGCAGGTGCTCAAGCAGTTCATCGGATTTAGCCTTTGCGGTCTCACCGTAGTTCCGAGTGGTCGTTACCGTCACGTCGTTGGGGATGGTCACGCCTTGCATATCATGCACACGCTTGAGAACTGCATTGGCTATATCGGTGGCATTTGTCCCCTTGCGCTTGGCCACAGTGATGGTCACTGCGGGGTATTGGCGCGCAGCCGATGCGCCGGAATTCGCTGTTCCATAGACCACATAGTTCGCGGGCTCCGCGGCGCCGTCGACGATCTTCTCGGCAACGTCGCGCAGATACACCGGATGCCCGCGAACCACGCCCACCACCACGGCTTCCAAATCCTCCCGGCTGGTGAAGAGAGTGCCCGCGTCTACCCGAACCTCCTGGTTGTTCTCGGCAAAGCTCCCTGCCTGTAAGCTCGCGCTTGCAGATTGCAGATGACCGGCAATGGCCATCGGCGATAGGCCGTATGCACTCAGCTTCTCGGTGCTAAGCACCACGCGCATGTTGCGCGGAAGACCGCCAATGATCGTCGTCTCCGATACATCGGAAATCTGCTCGATGTTATGCTGCATCTCTGCGGCTATAGCCCGAAGCTGATAACCGCCGTAATTCTCACCCCACAGCGTCAATGCCAGAATCGGAACATCGTCGATGGAGCGGGCCTTGATGATTGGCTGCGAGACTCCCGGCGGCATGCGATCGAAGTTCGAGTAGAGCTTGCTGTAAACCTTGATCAGCGCGTCTTCCTGGGGTGTGCCAACCAGAAAGCGGACGATCACCAGGCTCTGCCCGGGAGCCGATGTGGAGTAGACATACTCGACGCCCGAGATCTGATGCACCAGGTTCTCGATGGGCAACGTCACGCGCTGCTCCACCTCTGCCGGGGATGCGCCAGGCATCGCGGTGGTGATGTCCAGCATTGGAACCAGAATCTGCGGCTCCTCTTCGCGGGGAATGATAGCGATCGCGAAGATTCCAAGGGCCAGGGACGCGGCAACAAAGAGCGGCGTCAGCTTGGAGTTGAGAAAGGAGTGAGCAAGGCGTCCGGCAATACCAAGTTCCTGCCTGGAGGGTTCTGGCTTCATGGCTGGACCTCGATGCGCTTGCCGGCGAGGTCGCGGTCGGAGGGTGCGTCGACGAGTCTTTCTCCAGAGGAGATGCCCGACAGAACTTCTATGAGATTCTCTTGTGTTGCGCCTAGCGTGAGGGAACGCAGCTGTGCAATGCCCTGGCCGTCGAGAACGTATGCCGATGCGAGCGAACCGCGCATCACAACGGCGGAACGCGGAATGAGTATCGCCTGCCGTGTGCCGTTGGCAAACTCTGCTGTCCCATACATGCCGGCGCGCAACTGATTCGAAGAAGGCAAGTCGATCTTGACCAAAAAGCTGTGGCTTGCCGGGTCGGCGGCAGGAACAATCTCCGCGACTGTGCCCGCAAGGCTCGTGGAATTGCCGCCATCGATTTCAACTTGCGCCCTCATCCCCTTGTGAATCGTACTGATCGCCGACTCATCCACCGTAGCGCCGAGTTGCAGAACTCCGGTCTGGTCCACCTGAAGCAGAGGCACCCCTGGCGAGGCCATCGTTCCCGGATCGGCCATGCGCGCCGTCACTATGCCGGAAAACGGCGCAAGCAGGCGCGTAAACCCCAGCATCGTGCGTGCACCACTCTCCTGCGCTCGCGCTGCATCGGTCTGCGCACGCACGGCGTCAAGCCTTGCAGCCGCAGCCTCGGCGCGACGTGAAACCTCATCCATCTCTTGCGGACTCACGCTCTTCTCAGCCTGTAACTGCTTGTAGCGCTCCATTGTGCTGGCTGCCAATTTGGCATCCGTTTGTGCAGCGATTTCTTCGCTTTGGGCGGCCTTCACCGCAGCCTGCGCCTGATCTGTCGAGGCGCGCAGAGCCGCATCGTCGAGCACGACCAGGGTTTGTCCTGCCCGCACGCTGTCCCCCTCGCCCACCATGATCTGCTGGATGCGACCCATGACCTGCGCGGAGACAATTGCTGTCTCCCGTGCGTGAACGGTTCCTGTGGAACGCACATTCAAAGGCAGCTGTTGCTGCCGGCTCTCGTCGACACGCGCCTGTATGGTTCCGACCGCAACCGTTGAGGCTGTTTCGCCGTCGTGACAACCAGCCATCATCGCCGCGAAAACGGCGAGCAAACTCACCCGTAACAGAATCTTCATTGCAATTCCTCCGCCGCATCGGGAGTCAGCGTCCCTGTCGCGTATAGCAGTTCGGCATAGGCCATGGCATTGCTGTAGACGGCATGCCAGTAACTGGACTGGCTCTGCCGCTCGGCATCCTCAGCCCGCAGCAAATCGGCGAGGTTGGCAAGCCCCGCGCTATAACGATTCTTCAGAACGCGAAGACTCTCGGCCGATTGATCCATTGCGGCATGAGCCGTCTCCAGCGAGAGTTCCGCTATCTGGCGGTGGATATGCGCCTGGTTCACTTCCGTACGCACGTGAAGCTGGGAGGCAGCTAGTTGCGCGTCGATCTTTTGTTTAGCGGCACTCTCCCGAGCGAGTTGGCTGCGCTTGCCCAGAGGCAGAATGTCGACGCTGATCTGGACGCCCGCCACCCAATTGTTTCCGCCCGATCCTGCAAAGGGTGTCCGGTCTTCTTCCCAGTTCCCGTAGGCGCTCACGCGAGGGCCGAACTCCGATCTTGCGGCGCCCATGGCTGACGTTTGCGCCGATTGCACCTGCCCCAGCGCCGTCAGATCAGGCCGCGCCTTTGCCGCTGTGGCCATCTCCTGTTCCAGCGGGAGCTGGGGGAATGTATGCGTCTCAATCGGCTTCAGTTCGGATGCTTTGAGTTCCGGAGCCCCCATCGCCTCGCGCAACTCGGCCCACGCCAGTTCGAGGTCTCCCTGGGCCGCAATCAATTCTTCTTTGCGGGCTGCCACGTTTACCTGGGCCGACATCCGGTCCGACTCAACCGCAAGGCCGGCCTTGACGTGGTCTTCAACCGATGTGAGCAGCGCCGCGGCCGTCTCCTGGTCATGCTGGGCAACGTCGATCTCCCGCAGCGCGTAGAGCACCGACTGGTACGCCCCGACGACGTGGAAGACAATCTGCTGGTCCACCGCCTTCGCGGATGAGGAGGCGCTTTGTTTGAAGTGGTCGGCGCGGCGAATCTCCCGCTGCGTTTTGAACGAGTCGAATCCTATCCAGGAACCAGAGAAGCGTGTGGAGGAATTTCCGATGGGCTGAGGGAGGTTCAGCGCGTTCAGAGCAAAATCCCCTTGCGTGAATTGCCGCTGCCGGAGACGGGTGCCAAAGGCATAAACCGGGTCGTTGCCGCGGGAGATGTCTTCAATAAAGTTGAGTTGCGGCAAGAGTTGAGTGCGGGCCATCGCTGCCGCGGCCTTGGCGTCGCTCAAGTCGGCGCGTGCGATTGCGGCTTGAGGGCTCTGCCGCAGTGCCTCGTCGATGGCTTGACGAAGCGTCAACGGATCTTGCGCCCTGGCGGCCAATCCTCCTAAACAAAGCAGGAGCGAGAGGCCGATGTATCGATAAAGGCGAGAACTCATCGAGTGAAATGTCCTTGGGTGATTCATTCATATGAATAAAGTCCTGGAATGGGGAATTCGTTACAAGAGAAGTGAAATGGAATTGGTCAATGGCTGTAACGCCTATGCTGAGCCGAATCAGTCAGGGATGGACCGCCTCGGCAACCATCCACTCCATGATGGCCTCCGCGCGCTGCCTATCCAAAGCGTGCGGCCCCGGAACACGGAGATGCGTTAGGTGATGTTCACAATGTCGCTCTTGGAATGCGGGCCGAGCCTTCGTCACAACTTCGCCGGCGTCGGCCGTTTGTGGGTCATTTTCGGAGGACACAACAAAGATCCTACGGGGCGCCACACATCGGAGCACATCGTCCATATCGAACCGCTGCAGGAAGCCCGGAATCACGAGTGACATCTCCAACCCTGTTCCGTTCGTGAGCTTCTCACGCAATGAACAAACCGCCCCGCTCGTGCAGGCATACGCAACTCGCGTGTCCAAAGCTGCAAGGAAGAGAGCTGAGATGCCGCCAAAGGAGTGACCAATCACCCCCATCTGAGACGAATTGGAGCAAGCTTGAAGAACCGACAGTGCGTCACCACAATCCTGAAGCACCTTCCGCATCAGTAGGTCCCCAACCACAAGGCGGTGGGCCATCTGATTGTAGTATTGCAGCCATCCCGCCGCCGTGCTGTACGGTTTTTCGAGCTTGGGCGCCAACCCCTTTCCTCCGCTGGCGGTTTTCATACGCGATTCAAATCCAACTGAATCTGGTGCGAGAACCATGATGCCTTGGCGCGCAAGAGGAGGGCCGAACGCCTGAAGCGGATCGCCCACGAGGCCGGCCACCTCACTCTTTCCTATCTCCCATTGGCTGTTGTGCTGGTGCAGAGCGAGGACTGCCCCTCGCACCGGGCCATCTGGTACAAACAGAAAAGCCTGAATCTTTTCGCCATCGGCCGTGGCATACTGCACTAATTTCCGCCGGAAACCGTCCACTTCAATCGAACTGAGAACTTGTACATCTGAAGCGACAGATAGCGGGGAGAATCCAAGGAATGATGCGATCTGTTCGCGTAGAGAGTCCATGGACGCGTTTCCTCAGCGACGTAGTAAATGCAGTCGTCTGAACTCATATTACGGGCATTGGGGGATCCATGCTTTAGGGCTTGGCGCTGTTTCGTAGGGTCTCCGGTTACCCTTCCCAAGCCCACCTCTTGGCGCATTCAGGTATAAATTCCCTTTACGATGAGCTCGCCGAACGCATTTCGAAGGGGCCGGTGCGATTCCGGATCTTGGTGCAGATCGCCGACGCAGAAGATACCGTCGATGACGCCACAGTCCACTGGCCGGAAAGCCGGAGACTGGTGGAACTGGGCACGGTCGAGTTGAGCCAGGTTGTGCCGGACACTCTCGCACAGCAGAAACACATCATCTTCGACCCGATACCGAGAGTGGACGGTATCGAGCCCTCGGCCGATCCGCTCCTCGAGCTGCGTGCGGCGGTTTATCTTCTGAGTGGAAGGCGTCGGCGCGCCGCGAATGCGTAGACCGGTCGCCACTGGCAGTGCTTAGGTACGTGGTTGGGTCGAGTGCTGTGACCCCGTAGAGCATTCCATCGAGGAAACGGCTCAAACCCAAGCTGTGAGAGCAATCGACACCGTTAGCGTCTAGGAGGAGATGAGTTTGTTGTTTTTTTGTCGGAGATTCGCGACTCCCGGGCAGGGGAACTTGTTGCAGCGAACCTGGCCGCCTTGCTATCGCTGCCGGCCTGGGTTGTAGGCGTAGATATACCCGTTTCTGTCAGTGTCGGAGTCGGTACGGCGCTCCCCAGAGAGATGGATTTCAAAGTGCTTCTCCGGCGTGCCGATGCCGCGCTCTATTGCGCCAAGGACAACAACCGGCACTGCTTCCAGGTCTTCTCCGCAGGGCTGGAAGAGAGTCCCCGGGAAAACGAGCAGAGACGAAATGGCACCAAGGCGCTCGCGCCGAAGGCCTGATGGAGCAAGTGGGCGGACATTAGGGAATCGCCGATATCGTCTCTAGCGGCACACCGTCTTACCGACAGTTGTCGCGAGAGCAGAGATTCCTGCTGAAAAACGGCAAGACGTGATTCTGAAAGCGATCGGCAACGGCACTGGTATGAGTGCCTGAGTAGATTTCAAAGCTGTTCGAGATTCCGTACTTGTCGAAAACGTCGTGGAGTTTTCCGGCATCGAACCTCAGTCCGTCCTGATCGCCAACGTCCATGGAGATGGCGCGGTATCGCTTGAGATTTCCGATGTATTGATCGACGAAGGCCAGCGGCGCATTGGCCGCGAATTTTGCCTGGATCTCGGGTACCGGGTTGCCGTCCTTTGTCGGCAGATCAAGGTAAAGCGGCGGGTTCTTGGGGTCCGGAGCCCATGCGGCAGCGGTGGCAAGCTGCGCAATGCTGAAGCCCTGCATAGCAGCCGCGGCATCGGATGGCGATTTCAATCCTGCGATCTTCTTCTCATTTTCAATCGCCGTCTCTTTCATCTTGTCCGCGGGGCCGGGCCCTCCACCCGTCATTGGCGACAGGCAACAGGGGCTCATGATGTAGAGGCTGCCGAAGACGTCGGAGTGCTTCATGCCGATGCGCGTCGCCCCATAGCCGCCCATCGAGTGGCCGACCAATCCACGGCTTTCACGATTCGGAATCGTCCGGTAGTGCGCGTCAATATAGCCGACGACGTCACGGGCTATGAAGTTTTCAAAATCGCCGGTGGTTACGGAACTCGAATACATCGAACCGTTATAGATGGTCTTCGAATCGGGCAAAACGACGATCATCTCTTGCGCGCCTTGGGCGAAGGCGCCTTCGATGGTTTGCGGCACGTGGATCTCGTGCGTCCACTGTTCGGCCCCGATGAAAAAGCCGTGCAGAGCGTAGACCACCGGGTAGCGGCGCGATGTTTCCTTGGCGTAGCTGGGCGGCAGGAAGACAATCACATCGCGATCGACGGCATCGTCCTCAAGATTGCCTTCGAGAGCCGCGCCGTGAACCTTAATGTGCTCGACGGCAACCGGCTTCGCGCCCGGAATCACCGGCGGCACGATGGTTTGCACCTGTGACGAGAGCATGGAACAGGATGCAAGAGCTATCCCCAACGCCATTGCCCAAAGCAACTTCTGAATCTTCATCAGTGTCCTCACTTGGAAAAAGGTGGCTATCGCACACCTGCGATACCGAAGCACATTACTGCAGCGGATACGAATAAACACTGACACTAAATGGGGGCGCCTCAATCGTATCGGGAACCGGTCCGAGCGCATGTTGCTCGACTGCGACCTCTGGCTTTTTGCCGACCGCGACGACTGCATCCACCGACGATGGAGCCATCTGCCAGAGAGTGCCTTGGCCGGCAAGCTTTACGCCATTGACCGCCAGCTTCATGCTCTGCTTTGTGTCCGAAGGATTGAGCACGGCAAACGTGAGCGTCTTGCGATCTTCGCTGAGCGCCGCGCTCACATCCAGCGGATAGGTGTCGCTGCCGGGATTGACCGCGGGCTGGTCGCCGCCGGCAGGAAACACCGGTTTGGGCTGCGGTGAGTCGCCTGTGACCTCGACCGGAATGACGCCGAAGTGATCGCGGTACATTTTGAAGAGCATGCCGGTGGGGTTAAGTATGGCTTCGATGCGATTGGAACTCATCATTGCGGTTGCGAAGGTGAATGCGCCAATTTGGAAGATATCGGAATGGCGGAACATCTCATGAAAGGCCCATGCGTAGGCGGGAACGGTTTTGTAGGAGTTCGGTCCGCCGCCGAAGTAGGCCCACTCGTCGATTGCAATGGGAACCGGCTTGGCGCGGAGCGCGGGAATCCGCTTGAGATATTCCTGGTAGTGCTCGTATTTTGCGCGGACCTGTACGGCCGGGGCGCGCTGCCATTCAATGAACGACAGGGGAGGATCAATGGGCACCTTCTTCTGCTGCTTCATGTCGGTATGCTGGGTGCCGGATGCGTAGTAATGCTCGCTCACCATGTCGATGTTGTCGAGGCAGTTGAGCAACATCTGACCGGTCCAGTCGGCTGGGGAAAGATAGTCGGGAACATACTGGCCGTTGATGCGTCTGGCCTGGTCTGCACCCTCCATCACATCGGGCATTGCGCCACCCATGATGAGCTTGATGGAGGGATCGACCTTGCGCATCTCCTTGGCAAAAAGATTGTGTTTGAGTTCGAATTGCGGAAGCGACATGGAGCCCATCTGGTAGTCGCCCCAGGGTTCATTGCCGACGCCCCACAGCTTGACGCCGTACGGCTGCGGATGGCCATTCGCGGCTCGCCATTTACCCATGGGCGTGGTGGCGGCGCCGTTGGTGTATTCGACCAGGTCGCGTGCGGACCACGCATCGCCAAACCCTGCATTGACGGTGATGTATGGATCGACTCCGAGCAACCGGCAGAGCGTGAGAAATTCGTCGGTACCCACATCGTTCGGCTGCAAGGCGTGCCACACGGGATCGAAGATGGGCGGCCGCTTGTCGATCTCGCCCACACCGTAGCGCCACTCATACGCGGAGACGAAGTTGCCACCGGGAAAGCGGAGGACGCCAAAGTGCAGCTGCTTGAGCGCAGCGATGACCTCCGCGCGGAAGCCGTCGATGTTGTCGGCGGGCATAAGTGAGACCGTGCCAACATGGAAGGAACCGGCGCCAGTGCCTGTGATCTCGAGTGTTGCGTCATCGGTATCGGCTGCGGCAGTGTACCGAAGCGGAAAGCTGCGGTAGGCGGCGCCAAGCGTCCCGGTGGTAACCGACTGACGGTCAGCGGCATCCTTGCCCCAGATCAGCGTAACCTTGACCGTCGCACCGCCAGAGCCCGAGAGCAAAATGCGCCCGACGTAGGCCTTGCCTTTGCGAACCGCGATGCCGGACTGGCTGAAGCCGTGCGGCGCTATGGTGTCGAGCTTGACCAGAGGCGTCTGTTCGCCGGTGAAAGGCGCCTTGGTGTCCATCGTGACGACACCGTCGCCGCCGATGGGAGCCCACCAGCGCGTAGGAACACGGCGGAAGCGCGGGTTCCCCGCCGCATTTCCCATTACTGGCGGTGGCGTGGGCGCGCTGGACGCAACCGGGTAGAAGAACTTGCGATCGACGAGCATCTCAGACCAGACACCCGCGTTGACAATGTCGCCGCCGTGCTCGAGAAACTGCCCATAAATGTACTTCGAGATCGGGGCGCCGGTCTTCGAGGCGTCAATCGCGACATTGACTGGAGGCTTTTGCGCGACTGTCACGGCTGGGAGGAACAGCACGGCCAGCATCAGTGCCGGCATCTTCAAAGCGGATGTTCTTATTGCTGATTGCATGATGATTAGCTCCCAAGTGTTGCCCAGTCATCTGAATTGCACATTGCGCTGTACTGCAATAGCGCATACCATGACTGCTCGTTTGTGGTTCCAGAAGCAGGGGACAGCTATACACGGCCCGCTATGGTTCCAGCGAGATCACAGTCACCGACTTTGGCTCGACCGTCAGTGACAGCTTGCCGTCCTTCACAATTGCGGAGATGGACTTGGGCACAACGGTGTTGGGAACCGCAAATGTGTTCACGCTGTCGACGGCAGAGGCAGTCAGCGTCTCTCCCCTGGCCGACCTGGCCGATATGCCCGTGATCTCTGCATCAATCTCAAGCGGCTTGCCTGGATCGAGGTTCGTGATTTCGATCCAGAGCTTACCCGACGAATCCTTCGCGGCGAGAGCATCTACGCGCGGCAGAGTTATGCCGTCGCGATGGACGGTACTCGGATCGAAATCGACCGGAACGAAGTTCGCGTCCTGGAAAGGCAGATACATCTTGTAGACGTAGTAGGTCGGGGTGAGAACCATCTTTTCCTTATCTGTCAGGATCATCGCTTGCAGCACGTTGATCATCTGGGCGATATTGGCCATGCGCACGCGGTCTGCATGACGCGCGAAGATGTTCAGATTCAGCGAAGCCAAAATCGCGTCTCTCAGGCTGTTCTGCTGAACCAGGAAGCTCGGATTGCTGCCTGGCAGGGGTGCATGCCATGCGCCCCATTCGTCCACCACCAGCGCAATCTTCTTGTCGGGGTCGTACTTGTCCATGACCGCTTCCTGCTTGCGAAGGAGCTCATCCATGAACAACGTGGACTTGAGAGTCTTAGCGTAATCCGCAATGGCGAAGTCCACCGAAGGAGTCGAGGGCGGCCATCCGTTTGGCACGGTATACGAGTGCAGCGATAGCCCGTCGATATCCCAGCTCCAGTCGTGACTCTTCCAAGCCTTCATGACGGCCTCGGTCCACTCGGTCTCAGGAAAACCGGGGCCAACAGCTATCTTGAGCATATGGTTGGAGCCCTTTTGCGAAGGATTAACATTGTCGACGAAGCGGCTGTAAATCTTGAGCTGGCTCACGTAGTAGTCGGCGGTCATATCGCCGCCGCAGCTCCAGCTCTCGTTTCCGATGCCCATGATGCCAACCTTATAGGGGTCGGAATGTCCGTTGGCAGTCCGCTCCTTGGCCAGAGCCGTCGGTTGCGCGGCGGTCATATACTCCATCCATTCCGACGCTTCCTGCGGAGTTCCGGATCCGACGTTGACTGAGACGTAGGGCTGGCTGCCGATCTGCTGCATGAAGTCCATGAACTCGTCGGTGCCGAAGCTGTTCGTATCGACCACGCCGCCCCACGCGGAGTTGAGGGTCGCCGGCCGCTGCGCTGCGGGACCGATCCCTTTGCGCCAATGGTATTGGTCGGCAAAACAGCCGCCTGGCCAGCGAACATTGGGCACTTTCAATGCCTTGAGCGCAGTGACAACGTCGTTGCGAATTCCGCGCGTATTCGGGATCGAAGAACCCGGTCCAACCCAGATGCCCTCATAGAGCCCGTGTCCGAGATTTTCAGCGAACTGGCCAAAGAGGTTGCGGTCGATCTTCGCTCCAGACTTGGAAGCGTCGACGGACAGATGAGCAGTCTCCTGGGCCGTGGCCGGCACAGCAAGAATCGCAAGCATAAAACTCAAGCCGAACAGAAACCCGCGCATCAGGTATTCCTCCCTAGAATAAAGACGGTGGCAATTGAATTGAGAAATGGCACACTTCGACCGCTTATCCAGACACAAGCATTCAAACGCGTTCCTTGAAGTCTTGACGATAGAGGTTGGACACAAGATGCGACAAGACGAATAAATCGCTTCATTACATCGATTTTATCGATAGTTTCTTGCCCGGCTTGGAATTGTTCTCGAACTGCCTCCGATTGCGCGCATGTCAAATAGATTCCGGATCACTGTTTAGCCCCAGCAACTCTGCCAGGAGGTTGACCTCTGAAAGACTGGCGTTCAAGTCTCTGCAAACTAGATTCAGCCGGACTTCCCTGGTCTGGCCGGCAGGTAGAGAGAGTTCTACGAAATTTCCACTGTCGATCTCTGACTGGATGCGATACTTCGGCAGCCAGCCAAAACAAAGTCCGCTCCGAACGGCTGCGATTGCCGACTCGATCGTGCTCACAGGAAGCGCGCGCTGCGTAAGAAGCCGCGGCTGGTGCTTCAAGCTTCCGGAAGCCGCGGCTTCGATGGTCACCAGCATGTGCTGCATCAGGTCTGAGCGCGAAAGCCTGCGCCGGACCGATAACAGGGGATGATCGCTTCGTACAACTGCAATCATTCCGATGACGAGGATGGGTTTGACTAACAGCTCGCGTGACATCAGTCCGGTTATGCAGAGCTGAGAGTTATACAGCGAGAATTCCGAGTCCGCGGAGAGAAAAGTACCTTGCCTGAGCTTCGGTTTCACATGCGGAAAGCTGCGTGAGAAACTCGTTAGGGCAGCAAACAGTCGGTCGTCCGGAAAAACACTGTCCACGGAAAGCCTGACTTCGGAGGCGCCGCCGGATGCCATCAAACGAGCGCGCTGCTCTAGCTGATGAAACCCTTCCAAATGGGGTTCCGCATCCGCCAGAAGCACCCTTCCGACTTCGGTAAGCTCGGCTTTCCTGCCATGAATCTCAAACAGTTGGACACCCAACTGCTGTTGCAGACGCCCGACCGCATAGCTGATGGTCGATTGAGACCGATTGAGCTTCTCGGCAGCCGGTGCAAATCCCTTAAGCTGCACCACGGTTTGGAGGATCTCCCAGGCATCGAGCGTCGTGTCCATGGTTCAAGAATACATCGAATAAATCGATATACTCGATGAGGAATTGCGACTATTCTTCAATAATCCTCGTCAAGTACCATTCCACTGTCCGGGAAAAGTGTTGCTCTGAGGCATAGAACGGCCTCAACCCATAAATGTTTTCAAGAGATGCGTTTGAATCGAGACTGCTGGCCGTCTTCGTGGCTGTTGATCTATCAGGGTTGGAATTCGCAGGGAGAGTTACTGATGAAGAGCATCGGAATCGCACTATTGTTACTGTCCACCTTCTGCTATGCACAGAACCCGGACGGGCTTGAGCCCGCGACTACCAATGTATGGGGAGCGGCCTACCCCCGCGTCGACACCGCGGGCCGGGCCGAATTCCGAATCAAGGCTCCTGACGCCACGACGGTGAAGCTTAATTTCTGGAGCAACCCTAAGATGGACATGGTGAAGCAGTCCGACGGTTTCTGGACGGCCATCACTCCGCCCCTCGTTCCCGGCTTCCACTACTACACGCTGATCATCGACGGCGTGGAAATCAGCGACCCTGGAAGCCATTCCTTCTTTGGCGGCGGCAAGGATGCGAGTGGAATCGAGATCCCGGAGCACGGGTCGACCTACTATTTGCCGCAGGATGTCCCGCATGGCGCCGTCCGTGAGATTTGGTATTTCTCAAAGGTCACCGGTGGCTGGAGGCATGCCCAGATCTACCTGCCGCCGAGCTACGACACTCAGCCCGGTACGTGCTATCCAGTGCTCTATCTTCAACACGGCGGCGGAGAGGATGAGACAGGCTGGATCAAGCAGGGCCATGCGAACTTCATCCTCGACAACCTGATTGCGAGTGGAAGTTCGAAGCCGATGATTGTGGTGATGGCCTACGGCTATGCGAGGCGTGCCGGTCAACCCGATCCGGATATGGCCGGGAAGCCCTTCGGCTCGCCCGAAATGATGAAGGCGATGCAGGAGATGGCGAAGGCATTTGAAGACGATATGACGCAAACGCTAATTCCTTTCATCGATTCTCACTTCCGAACGCAGGCGGATCGTGATCATCGAGCCATGGCCGGACTTTCAATGGGAGCTATGCAAACATTCCTGGTAACCTTCGACCATTTGGATCTGTTCTCATACATTGGAGGGTTCAGCGGCGCGGCTGGACAACTGGTGTTGGGTAACCGAACGCTCGATCCGAAGACGGACTTCAATGGAGCGCTTGCCGATCCGGCCACTTTTGCAAAGCGTGTTCATCTGCTCTGGCTCGGGGTGGGCACTGAGGAGCCTGCCATGATGCATGCCGGTATCGAGAAAATGCATTCGTTTTTGGATGAGGCGAAGATCAAGCACGTTTTCTATGAGTCGCCGGGCACCTCGCATGAATGGCAGACATGGCGTCGCGACCTCAGGGACTTTGCACCGAGGCTCTTCCAGGAAGGTTCCTCGAAGCCATAGAGTTGTTACTTCTTACCCGAGAGCAGCAGGGATGGCCGTAGAAGCGTGCTCTCTCAAAGAATCCGCGACATACCAATTTGGTCTGAAGTAGGAGAGACGTGCGAAAAGCAAGCTTCCAATTCTTGATCGCGTTGATTATTCTGATGCACGCGGGAAGCATCCGGTCCCAGAATTCCGGGCAGCCTGCGTATTTGAACCCAGTGCTGCCCGCGGAAGAACGGGCTGCGGATCTGGTCCACCGAATGACCGCTGAGGAGAAGGTTTCGCAACTTGTAAATCAGTCTCGCGCAGTGCCGCGATTGAACGTTCCAGCCTATGACTGGTGGAGCGAGGCGTTGCATGGGGTGCAGCGGCCCGGTGTCACAGAATTTCCCGAGCCGGTTGAGTTGGCCGCAACATTCGATCCGGATTCAGTTCACCGCGTGGGCGAGGCGATCGGGATCGAAGGAAGAATCAAGCATGCGCAGGCAATGCGCGACGGGCACAGCAATGTCTTCGAAGGCTTGGATTTTTGGGCCCCGAACCTCAACGTCTTCCGCGATCCACGTTGGGGACGAGGCCAGGAGACCTACGGCGAAGATCCTTTTCTGTCAGGGCGCATGGGCGTCGCTTTCGTGACCGGAATGCAGGGAGACGATCCAAACTACTTTCGCGTAATCTCAACACCGAAACATTTTGCTGTGCACAGCGGACCCGAACCGACCCGTCATACCGCCGATGTGAAGGTAAGCAAGCACGATGAGCTGGATACCTATCTGCCGGCCTTCCGTGCGGCGGTAACCGAGGGCAAGGCCGGCTCCGTGATGTGTGCCTATAACAGCATCAACGGAGAGCCTGCCTGCGTGAACGAATTCCTGCTCCAAGACCAGTTGCGCGGCAAGTGGAATTTCCAGGGCTACGTCGTCTCGGATTGCGATGCGGTGGTCAATATTTTCCGCGATCATCACTTCACCAAGACTCAGCCGGAGGCCTCAGCGCTGGCCATCCAGCGCGGTATGGACAACGAATGCATCGATTTCGCAAAGGTGAACGACGATCATGATTACCGAGCGTACTTCGATGCCTACAAGCAAGGTCTTTTGAAGGAAAGCGAGATCGATACGGCGCTGATCCGGTTGTTTACGGCACGGATGAAGCTTGGCATGTTCGATCCCCCGGGGACAGGTCCCTACTCGAAGATCGATGAAGCACAGCTTGATTGCACCGAGCATCGCCTGCTGGCACACAAGCTTGCCAACGAGTCCATGGTGTTGCTCAAGAATGACGGAACGCTCCCGCTTAAGCAGGGCGCAATCAAGATCGCTGTCGTCGGGCCTCTTGCAGACCAGACGAAGTATCTGCTCGGCAACTACAACGGCACACCTTCGCACACCGTATCTGTACTTGAAGGGCTCAAAGCGCAGTTTCCCGAGGCGCAGATTGCGTTTGTGCCGGGAACGCAGTTTCTACGCACTGATGGAGACTTGATTCCAGAGTCTGTACTAACCACGCCGGAAGGAAAGCCGGGCCTGACAATCGAGTTCTCGACTGGCGGCAGTTTTCCAAACAAGGGCACAGTGCTCGGGACAAACCATGTGGCTAATGTCGATTTGATAGCTGCGGGCGTTCCCCAGGAAGCCGCGGGCAAGTTTCCGCTTACGGTCACTTGGGATGGCTTTATCACTGCAAATGAAACCGCCGAGTACAACATTGGCGTGCGCGCTAAGGGCAACTCCGCGATGATCATGGTCGAGGGCAAACCGCTGGCGATGGAGTATCTCGATAGCCAGCACGCGCAGGCAAAGGCCGGGCATCTTCACCTGGAGCAAGGCAAGAAAGTGTCCCTCCGAGTCCGGTATGAGTTGAGCGAAAAGGGCCCTGTCGAGGCGCAGTTGTTCTGGGCAAAGTACGATTCAAGGCCGAGTCCGGAGGCGATTTCCGCTGCCAAGAATGCCGACGTTGTCATCGCGGTCCTTGGCATTACGAGCGATCTCGAAGGCGAACAGATGCCGGTCAGCGAAGAGGGGTTCAACGGCGGAGATCGCACGAGCATCGATCTTCCAAGGCCTGAGGAGGCGCTGCTCGAAGCCGTGAAAGCCACAGGGAGACCCGTGGTCCTCGTGCTTGCCAACGGAAGCGCGCTCGCGGTGAATTGGGCTGATGCCCACGTGAACGCAATTGTCGAGTCATGGTATGCGGGCGAAGAGGGTGGCGCGGCGATTGCCGAAACTCTCTCTGGGAAGAACGATCCCGCCGGCCGCCTCCCGGTAACGTTTTACACGGGCATCGATCAGCTGCCGGCATTCGAAGACTACTCGATGCAAAACCGCACCTATCGCTATTTCAAGGGCAAGCCACTCTATCCTTTTGGCTATGGGTTGAGCTACACAACGTTTTCGTATCGTGATTTGGCGCTCTCGAAGGCTGCGCTGAATGCAGGTGATCCGATTACAGCCGAGGTGACGGTGACGAACACCGGAGAGCGCGAAGGCGACGAAGTGGCGGAGCTTTACCTCAATTTCCCAACTGTGCCGGGTGCCCCATTGCGTGCCCTGCGCGGCTTCAAACGCGTCTACCTGACACCCGGAGAGTCGCAGAAGGTGCGCTTCGAGCTTTCCGAACGAGATCTAAGCATGGTGAGCGAGGCTGGCGAACCGGTCATTACTGAAGGAGTCTATTCGGTAACAATTGGCGGAGGCCAGCCAAACACGGGGGCGCCGAACGCGACGGGAACGTTTAAGGTCGTAGGGACGAAAACTTTGCCGGAGTAGGAAAAGCGGTACAAGGGGCAGCTCTTGCATCTGGAATGAGCATCTGGTCCGCAACCACGCCCCTCAGGTCAAGCAGCGCATTTGTTTTTCCAGGGTATTGCCATGTTGAAGATCTTGAAACTGCTCGCACTCGCCGGTATCTCCATCCTTCTTGGGCACTCCGGTCTGTGTGGACACGCGGCCTCGCAAACCTCGCATCAGTTGCTCTGGTACCGGACTCCCGCTCCCATTTGGGACAATGCGCTTCCGGTTGGAAATGGCCGCCTGGGAGCGATGGTCTTCGGCGGAGCGAACTCGGGACAGAACAATGGAGACTTGCAGGCATCTCCTCAAAATGCATCTCTGATGGACGGCTCGCAGACCTCGGGAGCCGATGAGCATCTGCAACTGAATGAGTCGTCGTTGTGGCAAGGCAGCCGTGCCGACCGGCTCAACCCGCGGGCACACGAGGCGGTGCCTGAGATTCGCAGGCTTCTGCGCGAATCGCAAGGGCTGGACGGTGCAAAGATATCTGCCGCAGAAAAGCTCGTCCAGGACGACATGATCGGCATACCGCCCGCGATGCCGAGCTACAGCACGCTGGGCGACCTTTATCTTCGCTCTACAAACAAAGGAACGGTCAGCGAGTATCGCCGCCAACTCGACCTGGAGACAGGCGTCGTTCGCATCACCTACGCAATGAACGGGGTGCACTACATGCGGGAGGTCTTCGCCTCGGTGCCGGACGAAGTGATCGTTATGCGCCTCAGCGCCGACAAAAACGGCGCCATCGGCTATCGGCTCGGCATGGACCGGCCTGCGGACTTCAGTATTCATACTCGTGGGCGGGACACGCTCGTGCTGCGCGAAGGACCGGAGCACAAAGACGAAATACAGTTTGCCGGCGAAGCGCTCGTCTTGCCGGCTGGCGGCAGCGTTCATCCCGAGGGCACTGAGCTTGTCGTTGCCAATGCCGATTCCGTCACGATTCTGATCGTTGCGGCTACCAGCTTCAGAGGCGGCCCATTCGCGGGCGGTGATCCCGAGGCGCAATGCGAGCGCACATTAGCGCAGGCGCGGGTTCGCCGTGCCGAGCAGATTCTCGCGCGGCAAGAAGCTGTTTATCAGTCGGTCTACAGGGGAATGTCTCTTCATCTTGGAGCCGTGTCTGTTGCAAATGAAGACTTGCCGACAGATGAGCGTATCAAGCGCGTCAGCGCCGGTGCCAATGACCTCGGCTTGCAGGAGCTCTATTTTGAGTTCGCCCGCTACCTGCTCATCAGTTCCTCGCGTCCCGACGGCCTGCCGGCGAATCTGCAGGGAATCTGGGCCGGAGGCATCAGCAATCCGTGGGGATCGAAGTGGACGATCAATATCAACACTGAAATGAACTACTGGCTCGCAGAGCCCGCTGGGCTGGCGGATTCAACATTGCCCCTGATCAACCTGATCGACATGGTACGCACACCGGCGAGCGGCACGGGAATGCGCGTTGCGCAAAATTACTATGGCGCGCGGGGATTTGTGATTCACCACAACACCGACCTGTGGGGAGATGCCGAACCGATCGATGGATACCAGTGGGGCATCTGGCCCATGGGGGGAGCGTGGCTTTCGCTCCATGCGTGGGATCACTATGCGTTCACACAAGACAAGAAATTCCTGCGCGATCGCGCATGGCCGATTCTGCACGACGCTTCCCAGTTCTTTTTGGATTATCTCGTTAATGACGGCTCGGGGCATCTGGTCACGGGACCATCGATCTCGCCGGAGAACAGCTATAGGCTGCCCAACGGAACTGTGCATTCTGTGACCATGGCTCCCACGATGGATATCGAGATTGTGCGCGAACTCTTCACGCGTACGCTCGACGCAGGAAAAGCCCTCGGCGAAGACGCCGCTTTCCTAAAACAGGTGGACGATGCACGCGGCAAGCTTCCTCCGTTTGCCATCGGCAGGCTTGGCCAGCTGCAGGAGTGGCAGCGAGATTATGATGAAGCCGAGCCGGGACACCGGCACATCTCGCATCTCTGGGCTCTCTTCCCTGGCACACAAATCTCGCTTGAACACACTCCTGAACTGGCCAAGGCCGCGCGTGTGTCGCTGGAGCGGCGGCTCTCCTTCGGTGGCGGGCAGACCGGTTGGTCGCGAGCCTGGGTTGTGAACTACTGGGATCACCTGCACGATGGTAAGCAGGCCTACGACAGTCTCCAGGTGATGATTCGGCAGTCAACATTCCCGAACCTCATGGATACCCATCCGCCGGGTCTGTTCCAGATCGACGGAAACCTGGGAGCGGCAAACGGGATGTTAGAATCATTGGTTCAGTCGCGTTGGATGCCGGAATTCTCCGAGATCGAACTGCTTCCGGCCCTGCCTGAGCAGTGGTCCGAGGGCTCCATCAAAGGAGTTCACGTTCGTGGGGGAGCGACCCTCGATCTGCGATGGAAGACGGGAAAGATCGTCTCGATGGAGCTTCACGCGAAGAGCGACGGAGCGTTCCGGCTGGTTCCACCGCCGGGACAAGTAGTTGTCGGTGTCCGTTCCTCGGCAGCAGAATCATTGAGCGTGGGAAACGACGGTGTGATCAGCGTGAAAAATGGAATCACTTACTCGGTCAAGTTTCGATGAAGCTTCAACATTCAGTGAAACGGAGAGAACTCGTCTGCCCCAGGCATGAAGCGAAGTATCAGTTACGCCGGGAAGTCCTCAGACAACTAACTCAGTCAACAAAAGGAGAAATTCAAATGTTTGACAACTCCCGCCGCAACTTTCTGAAGGCAAGCACTGCCGTCGCCGGCCTCCCACTGGTTCGTTCCCTGGCTCCCGCAGAGGTGCTGAGCGCAGTTCGGCCCTCGGATGAAAGTTCAAGGATCGTTCCCTTTCCGCTGAGTGCGGTTCGCCTCACCCCCGGCATCTTCAAGGAGCAGGCAGAGATCAACGCGCGTTATCTCGATTCGCTCACTGTCGATCGGCTCCTGCATTCATTTCGCGTCACAGCCGGCATTTCGTCGGCAGCGACGCCATACAAAGGCTGGGAAGAGCCGACTTGCGAATTACGCGGCCATTTCAACGGCGGACATTACCTGTCGGCCTCCGCTCTGGCTTTTGCCAGTTCCGGAAACGATGTACTTAAAAAGAAGGGCGAGGAACTTGTCGCAGGCTTGGCACAATGTCAGGCCAGGAATGTTGGCGGCTATCTGAGCGCCTATCCGCCCGATCTCTTTGAACATTTGGTTCAGGGAAAGCCGGTCTGGGCGCCTTTCTACACCTACCACAAAATCATGGCCGGTCTTTTGGATATGTATGTCCTGACGGGCAACTTCGATGCGCTTCAGATTGCCGAAGGTATGGCCCGATGGGTCGGAGATTACTTTACGGGAATCAGCGCCGAACAGCGTCAACGGATGCTACGCACTGAATACGGCGGCATGAACGAGGCTCTTGTGAACCTGGCGGCGCTTACGAAGAAAGACAGATATATTGAAACCGCTCACCTCTTCGAGCAGCCTGACTTTCTCGATCCGCTAGTTGAGCGCCGGGATCAATTGCAGGGCCTCCATGTGAACACTCACGTTCCCAAGATCATCGGCGCGGCCCGCATGTACGAAGTAACGGGCGATCGCCGCTACCGGCAGATTGCCGAGTACTTCCTCGAAGAAGTACTGACCGCGCGCAACTATGTTATTGGGAACACAAGTCTCGATGAACATTGGAGAACTCTTCCGGGACAACTCAAGGACACGCTTGGATGGAAGAATGCCGAATGCTGCGTGGCCTACAACCTGATGAAGCTCGAGCGGCTTGTCTTCGGCTGGACCGCGAACGCGCGCTGGATGGATGAGTATGAGCGCGCGCTCTTCAATTGCAGACTAGGAACGCAAAATGCAGATGGTTTGAAGCAGTATTTTTTCCCTCTTGCGGCCGGCTATTGGCGTGCCTATAACTCGCCAGAAGAATCTTTCTGGTGCTGTACCGGCACAGGTGCGGAGGAGTTTGCCAAGTTCACCGACACGGTCTTCTTTCATCGCGGTGACGATGTTTTCGTGAACCAATTCATTGCATCAACGCTCGATTGGAAAGAAGAGAGCTTGCTCATCGAGCAGGTCACGCAATTCCCGCGCGAACAGGGCACGACTCTCAAAATTAAAACCTCGCGTCTCGCAGCCCGCACTATTCACATTCGCATTCCGGGATGGACCACGGATGCCATGGTAAGAATCAATGGCCAGGTTTTGGAAGCAGTTGCAGATCCAGGTTCGTATCTCGCGATTCGAAGAGTCTGGCGGGACGGCGATACGATCAGCGTTGTGTTGCCAATGGAATTGAGGCAGGAGACGCTGCCGGGAGACGACTCCGTCGCAGCTTTCTTGTACGGCCCTCTGGTTCTGGCTGCGGATCTGGGCCAAATTCCGGTTGATGCGCCGGACAGAGTGATCCACAGTGGAGAAACCGCCCCTGCCAAGATTCGGGCATCGGATCCGCTGCCGAAGGCGGCCGCAACTTTGGACTCCAAGCCGGACCAATGGATCCAGACTGAATCCAAATCGGAACTGCGATTCAAGGTTACTGGCAAAGGCGCCGAGAAGGAACTGATGCCTATGTATCAGATTCGCGATCAGCGTTACTCGGTTTATTGGCAAGTTGAGAATCCTAAAGGGTAATACTGGTTCCCGATCGCGCATCTTTTCAATATATGGCGGGAGGGAGGGATTCACATC
>Ga0181535_10002208_pt1 | contig 24152 bp, 27 predicted proteins | sample PEATcosm2014_Bin_44_FD_119774 | JGI IMG/M metagenome (GOLD analysis project Ga0181535, IMG submission 119774) | Peatland microbial communities from MTU Mesocosm Facility, Houghton, MI, USA - PEATcosm2014_Bin17_30_metaG | ecosystem: Environmental > Terrestrial > Soil > Wetlands > Peat | place...
AAATGCTTTAAACCACAGATGCACACAGATTAACACAGATAATAAGACCTTTTGGGCGACCAACGAAGTGCCAGGCCAAATGGTTTTCACCACGCCGGGACGGATGCCACTGGCAACGCCTCTTAAAATCTGTGTCCATCTGTGTTCATCTGTGGTGGGTTTAACAAAACCCTTTGTTTATTAGGGTTTGCTCGCACGATGGACGGCCACTGTCAGCAAAACTGTCAGTCACGGGGCGGATGGTAAAACAATTCGCCACAACTGGCTAGAACTTGCTGAAACTCGCCACTACTGGCGTTCGCAAACGTCGTGGATAACGGACTGAAATTTCGATTCAGAGAATCATCTATGAAATCGAAATACACCTTGTTCCGGCGCGGCGAAATGTTCTACATGCAGGACAGCGCCACCGGCAGACAGACCAGTCTCCGCACCAAAGACGAAACCGAGGCCAAGAGCCTGCTAGAAGCCCGCAACGCGGCGCAGCGCCAGCCCGTGCTAAACTTGCACCTGGCCCGCGCCTACCTCACGGCCAGCGACCCGGCCTTTGTGGAACGCACCTGGCAGACCGTCATGGAGCAAATGCAATCACGCGGCAAGGACAGCAGCCGCGAACGTTACGCCAGCGTGTTCAAGTCGGAATCCTTCAACGGACTTCGCAACAAGAAATTGCTGGAAACCACCACGGACGATTTTTTTGCCGTGTTCAAAGACAACAAGGTTGCCATTAACGAGTTTTTGAAACGGCTGCATAATTTCGCCCTTCACCTTGGCTGGATTGCCATTCCCATCGTCGCCCCGTATCTCTGGCCCAAATACGAAGCCAAGGCCCGGCGCGGCATCACGCGGGAGGAACAAGAAACCATCCTTGCCCGCGAGAAAAACGCCGAGTGGAAATTGTTCTTGGAATTGCTTTGGGAAACCGGCGCGGCGCAGAGCGACGCCGCGAACATGACCGCCGAGGATGTTGACTGGCAAAGCCGCACCATCACCTATTTTCGGATGAAAACCGGCTCGCGAGCGCAATTCACGATCAGCAAGGCGCTGGAAAAGGTGTTGCAGGAGTTGCCGACCACCGGCCCGCTTTTCCCGAAGCTGTCCACCTTCACGGCCAACGACCGGGCCAGCCGGTTCCGCCGCCGTTGCCACAAGGCAGGCGTGTTTGGCGTCACCCTGCATTGTTTCCGCTATGCTTGGGCCGAACGTGCCAAAATGGTGGGAATGCCGGAACGGTTCGCACAGGCCGCGCTTGGACACAACAGCAGCGCGATTCACCGCGCCTATGCCAAGCGGGCCGAGATCATTGTCCCGTCCCTGGAGGAATACGAGAGGAAGTTTGCGACCGCGAACACCGCGCCAGCGCCGCAGACGGCGGCAGTAGCTTGATGCCGGAGCACAGAAACGCGGCTGAATCGTTCAGAATTCAGCCGCGTTTCGCTGTTGGGGACTCTCGCGTCCCCAAACCCAGCGCCGAGAGGGCCAGCCCTCTCGACTCCGTTGCCGCTCGCGCTGGCCTTATCGCTGACGCGCAGCTTTCCGCGAGGCGGAAAGAATACTGTGTTAAAAAGGGTGCAGCTTAATCAACTCGCCACATGAAATGTCATCATGCCGATGTCTGGACCTGCAAGTGGCCCGGTCATAGTTCCGCGATAAATAGCAGTATCCTAAAATTAGGATCAGGATGGCGGGTCTTAAGAAGATTGGCCTTTTTCACCGTATATCCCACGTTCTTCAGTAAACCGGGGTAGTTGTGAATGTACATATAATTTCTGAAGGCAACGCTGGGCTGGTCGCTCGTTGAAAATGCGTAAGGCTTCCCAGTCTGCCAACTTATGCCGCACTGTTCGGCCCCAACGATATACTTAAATCCTGCTTTGGCGCATTTCTCATAAAACTCTCTAACGCAAGCCTCCGGCAAACACACGAGTGTTCGCATGTGGAAGCAGAGAGCATTGTCCCACGATTTTGACCCCATGTAGTCAAATATATTACCAGCGACAAATGACAGGTTTGGGAGGTTGAAGAACCGCTCGTTATAAACTTTGGTCAGCACTGATCTGTCTATTCCATAAAAGTGGGTGTTCGTGAGCTTTTCCGCGAGTTGACCATCCACATATCCATAAGACACGCCGAAGTCCAATACCTCTTTGATATCGGCTTGGCAAATGCAGCTTTCCAGCATGGGAATGACCGAAGCGTATAGTTGATGCGATTCTGTTTTTTGGGTATCCCAAGACCCTTCCAATAACTGTTTTCTGTAATGTTCGGCGTTGCCCAATTCGTCATACTCTGAACTGTACCCAAATCCTGAATCGAAGGCGACTGCCTCTGCTCCTTTCCCGGCAAACTCGGAGTATTGCCGGGTAAGCTGATAAGCCCGGTCAACATTCTCTAAATGCGTCACTACCTTTTTGGCGAATCTAAGGCCCTGTCTTGCACCTGGAATCATGAGCGAACGGGCGACAATTTGCCTTACTTGATAATTGAGCATATCTGCACGGCTGGGGTGCATTGTGATGTCTTCCAGATTGGTCATATTGCTCCTATCGCATTAATGCCGGAAACCGTTTTACAGAGGGATTCAGCCTTGACTCGGGGCTTGCACTCGCCCTGATATAGCATCCCTGCGCGTAATTCTGTCAAGGATAATCTATTGCATGTTGCAAGCTTGCGCTATGTGCGTATCAATCATTCGCAAATGCTTGCGCGGATGGCCATGCCGCTGGCTAAGTCTGGTTAGCCGCCATTCGCCGAGGTGAAGCTAGTGCGAATTAAAAGGCCGTTCTGCGAACCGTTCACAGAACGGCCTTTTTTTGCGTTTTGTTTTTGCCAGTGCGTGTTGATGGCAGTGGTCATTTTCACCAGCCAGGCACGATCTTTGGCCGTTTCTAAAAGGTCCGCCGTGGCAAAATACTTGCTGCCGTTGGCCGAGGGATTGCCCAGCGGCTTTAGCAGGCGGGAATGAATCAGCGCCGGGATGTCATGCGACTGGCAGTTGAGCAGCCAACCGGCTTGCTCCGCCGTGAGGCGGACGGGCAGTTGGCCCACAAGCGACAGGAACCGATGCTGATCGTCTTTCATACGCAACACCAGTCGCATCCGCGCCAAAAAGCGAACACGAAATAATTTGCCACACGGGAAGGCGAGGCTTTAGCCTTGCCGGGAGCAAATGGAACAGGTCATCAAACTTGTGAAAACCTACCGGCTGACGGTAGGACTGGCGGAACGGCTCCGGCTGGCGGAAGAAATCTTCCGCCTGATTGAGCCGGATTTGCGTTTTTTTGTATTCAACGCCATCCAACCGCCCGCCGCCCAGGACGTGTTGCAGGAGGTTCTGAAAAGCATCACCACCAGCCTGAAAAAGTTTCAAGGCCAAACGGACAAGGAATTTTGGGCCTGGTGCTACCGGATTGCCCGCAACCGGCTGAATGACCATTTCCGCGAAAAAGCCAGTGATCGCTTGCAGCCCATGCCCCCGGAAGACCTTTGGCAGTTGGTTGAATCATCGGCGCAGGCGTCGCCGCTGTCGGCGGCGGACAAGCATGATCTTGAATACGCGATGAAATTGCTGACCAGTTCAAAACCGGAATGTTACGATTACCTATGGAAACATTTTGTCTTTGGGCTGAATTACGCCGAGATTGCCGAGGAACGAAACCTGAATTACGATAACGTGAGAATGAAAATCGGGCGCTGTTTGGACGAAGCCAAATCGCTCGTTGCCTGACCATGCCAAACCAAAAGACAAACGCCGAAGCCGCGCTTCAAAAATTGGGGCAGCGCATCCGCTCAGGCTGGTCAAAGCAGCACCCCATCGCCGAGCAGAGCCTCGACACGGTGCGAACCACCGTGCGCCAGGATTGGGAACAGGAGCAGCAGGCCAAGCGCACAAAGAAGCCTACCGCACCGACCAAGACCCGCCACCGCAAGCCGGACGAGCCTGACATGGGCAGGTGAAAAAGTCCGGCATCATTTGCGATGCCGGAAGGCCGAGAAGATTTTGGCGCAGGCGGTAAGAAGTTGTGCCAGCGCGTTAATCAGCAGTATGAAATCAATCGTTGTCATGGTTTTCCTCCATTTTGGCCCGCCTTGATTGGCGTGACGTGAACAGGGGAAAAGCCAAGGGAAAGCAGAGCGGGAAGGGCCGTATCACGCCGACGGGTCGGGGCGAAGCTGCACAAAAGCAGTGCGGAAGCAAGCAGCCTTGGACGCTTTAGCGATTTGGCTATGGCTGTTTCATGGGCACGCCAGGGGCGGCGAGGGGGAAAAGCTGATATTGATTTCAAGACACCCGGCGTTGATTGCGCTGGCTACTCTTTCGCCGCAGCTTTGTCGAGATAATCGGCCCACCATTGCATCATCTTCCGGCGTTCCGGCAGGTATTGCGCATGGTTGGACGTCGCTGACGCCCCTGATTTCCTTCATCGGCGGCGTGCAGATGGTGTTCCTAGGCGTAATCGCGGAGTATTTGTGGCGGACAAGTGGCGATGTAAAATGCCGCTATTACGGCATGGACATTGTCCACGAGAAGAAAAAAAACTAGTTGCTTCCTTCGCTAGTGCTTGTGGCACAATTAGCCAACGGTTCGGTGGAAATATCCACCAGTTTCCTAGTCCAATCCCTGCGCTGTTGTTCTGTTGCAGTCAGCCGCAACCACAAATATTGCAAGCCGGTGTACCAATGCAGACTTTTAACAGATGGTTGTAGTTGAAGGCTAATCTGGCAGCCGCTGCGATCCACAGGAACAGCTTTGTTAGGCCCGCCGTTATTGCACTGCGCCGTGTGCCATATCAGTTCGTCCTGATACATTGAATCACTTAATGGCCCGGAAGAAAAAATAATCCATTGGTGACTTGTGCCGTAGACCTCTTGCAACATCATTTCATATTGATTTTTATGAAAACGATCACGGAAATAATTACGGTCCTTTTCCATAAATAGAAAGCTGGCATTCTGCATTAACTTGTTGTCACGCATATGCTCCATAACACTATGTTCAAAGGCACCTTGTGTTTGCCAATACGCATAGTCTTTAGATAGCGTGAGAAGTGAGAGGGCGGCCAGACCCATTAAGATATGCCTGCGCAATGTCTTGCGTTGGACAAAATATCCTACGACAGATACGAAAATAGTCCCAACTAAGAATCCAACCGGCGTCAAATGGCGCATTGTAAAGCCGAAGGTGCTTGCATGGCGTTGCGCCACAGTGAAAGGTGAAGCAATTGCTCCTAATACGATTAGTAGGAAACATATATGCAACAGATGCATGCGTGCCGATTTGTCGATTATGCAGCGCTGGTAAAAAATGACGCCATATGCGATTAGCGCCAGCCATAATGCAAGGTTAACGTCGTGATGCCATCTGTAAGTAGCCAAGTTCACAATATTAAAATCGAGCGCCGAGGCATAATAAATATGGTAGCTTTGAAGCAAAGCAAGCGGGGAAATATTGATATCGCGAGAATTGGAATAAGCGCCGTGTGCTGGCATGAACAGGCACATGACGCCAATATAGGCAATGGCCACGAGTGGAAAATCCGCATAGCGCTTGTAATAAATATACAGGCTGCCAGCGATTTTCCTATGTTCAGAAAATTTCCGCGCCCACACGATAAACGGCACGATGAGTCCTGCAATTACATATGCCTCGCTAACATAGCTTGCAATAAGCATTATGTGCGCCAATATACGCCAGACCAGTCTATTTTTTTGATTAGGTGCGCATGAGTTCTCAAGCAATAATAAAATACCCATTATAAAAAATGGTAGGGCTTCTATATAAAACAAAGCCGTGGAAGCTAGGTGCACCTGATAAGCGGGGTAGGAAACACCAAGCAATACCGCTATCAGGCTCTCAAATGGCGTGAAGAAACTGTGGCGCAGCAGCAGTATGTAGTAAAGCAACCCAGACACGGTTATAGCTATTACAGCGACTATATGAAAACCGGTAACCGTACCGAAATATTTACCAAGCCACAAATAGATCTCACCCAGAATAATCCTGCCATTTTGATTCCATGCCTCCAGTAGATCTTCGTAATGTTCTTCCTTTATTGCTATATGGTAAATCCAGCCATCCCAGTATGGCAGGTCATTAGTGAGCAACAGCAAATGCGCACATAGCGTGTATGCGATTATAACGGAGAAGGCTGGATAATTTTTCAGTAGAAACTGGTGCATTTACATAATGTGCTAAAAGCCAAGCCCGATACGATAATTTAGGCCTGCCAGACGGCATGTCCTATTATTGTCGTTGTATCAAGATGTTTATTCATTGCAATAAATTTTGCACCGAGTAAAGTCTGCGTGGTGGGTTTTGGAGCCTTTGGTGAGGTGCGAAACCCAAACTGCAAGCCCCATCACCCTCCGGTAGCGACAGCCAGGGTTTTGAAGATCTGATAGTGCTGGCTACTTTTTCGTCGCAGCCTTGTCGAGATAATCGGCCCACCATTGCATCATCTTCCGGCGCTCCGGCAGATATTGCGCATGGTTGTAGGCGGCGCGGACCCTATCGCGCTCCATGTGAGCGAGTTGTCGTTCGATAACGTCCGGGGGAAATCCGTTCTCGTTCAAAATTGTGCTTGCCGTAGAGCGAAAGCCGTGCCCCGTCGCCTTCGAGTGATACCCCATACGATAAAGGGCATATATCATCGTGTTTTCGGACATGCAACTCAAAGGCTTGTGCATGTTTTGAAAAATGAAATCGCCGTTTCCATTATGTTGCTGTAATTCCCTCAAAACCGAGACTGCCTGTTTTGACAGGGGGACTATGTGAGGATCACGCATTTTCATACGCTCTGCGGGAATGCGCCATTCTGATGCGTCGAAGTCAATTTCCCGCCAGACAGCGGCCCGTAACTCTGTCGTGCGAACAAAAGTAAGCAGTAGGAGTTTGAGCGCCAACCTAGTTTGTATTTTCCCGTCATACACTTCCAATTTTTTAAGATACTCTGGCAACTCATCAGCCTTAAGATATGACCGATTTTTCCTTACCGGCGCTTTTAGCGCTCCATGCAGGTCAGGCACGGGGTTCCGTTCGGCCCGCCCGGTCGCAATCGCATACATGAAAATCTGGCCGCACGTTTGTTTTAGTCTGTGAACCAAATCGAGAGCACCACTCTTCTCCACAACACGCAAGACGGACAGGATTTCTGGCGCTTTTATGTCAGTGACCGGTCTATCGCCAAGCAACGGGAAAACATGCGTTTCTAATCGCCCAATCATTTTTGCACGATAATTAGTTACCCACTCATGCTTATGCTGCTCATACCATTCGCGGGCAATCGTTTCAAAACTGTTCTCTTCTTTGAGGATTGCCAGTCGCTTGGCCTCTTTCCTTTTCTCGGCGGGGTCATTACCCGCCGCCAGCGCTTTTCGCGCTTCTGTCCGCCTTTCCCTTGCCTCGGCAATGCCAATGTCAGGATACACACCCAAGGCCAGTATTCTTTCCCGTCCAACAAAGCGGTATTTAAGCCGCCAATACTTACTGCCATTGGGATGCACCAAAACGAACATCCCTTCACCATCTGTCAGTTTATAGGGCTTGCCTTTCGGCTTGGCGTTGCGAATCTTCGCATCAGAAAGAGGCATGGGGATACATCCATCTCTGGTTGGTGATACATGCCCTAAATTGTATCCCCAATTAAGGCGAATGTCAACGATCCCACGCGGCCACTCGCGGCCAATAAAGTATCTTGTGATTGGCTTTCAGCCTATTTCCAACGGCCTCCGATGGCCGTTAACGGACGGTAGCGTCCAATTAGGGTGGTGCCCGCGGCCGCACCAAGAATTCATAGCTAACGACTTGTTTAATATATTGATTCTGGATTGGAGATTTTCTGTATATCCCCAAATATATCCCCAACCAATTAAAGGCCGAAGTGCATTTCTGCCTTTGATTAAACAATAGCAAACTACGCGACGTGTTTGTAGCGAAAAAGTTCAAAGGCATTGCCGCCCCCTAATTCTCTGTCTGTTTATCCGCGAGCGATTTGATTAACTCCCTTATATCTTCTGCTTTCCAGGCAGTGCATCGCGGTGACAACTTCACTGGTTTCGGAAAGCGTCCCTCTCTGACTCCATCCCACCAGCTCGTCTTGCCGAGCGGGATGACGCTCAGAACTTGCGGCAATCGCAAGAACCCCGTTTCTGGTAAATCGTGCATATTAAACTCCCTTTCTTTCCAACTTCAAAAAATCAAATTCAAACCCGGTTTTAATGCAAACCGAGTCCTGGTTGTTTTTCTCTTCCCCCTTTGTCTTTCTTTACCGCCACGGACGGCCCGCCTTGCTCGACCACAACCTTGATGGATTCGATGAACGGTGCCGTGCCGTCCTTTGGCATCGGCCACCTTTCAGGATCGTATTCCTGAATGAATTCAGCCGTGCCCATTTGCAGCGCCATAATCAACGGCTGCAAATTCCTGCCCTCCACCAAAACGATCATCATAAACGAGTAGTAGAGGGCGAAGTTCGTGCCATACGGCCCGTCGTGCGCAATGTCCAAAAGGTATCCGTAACCCGGCGTTCGCCAGCTTTCCTTTGCCTGCCTTATGGACAGGCGTTCAACTCTGTCTTTGACGTCAAAGGCCACATATTCATTCGGTCCTTTGGGCGGTGTTGGTTCCACCACAACGGCAGCCGGTTTCTTCCGGTATTGTGCAAGTAGGTCGCTCATACACCCCTTTCGATGGCGCTCCTTAAAGCTGTTTTTCTCCCTTTCCCAGGAGCGAAACCCGACTGGCGATCCATTTGGCGAATATGGGCGGCATAGATGGCAACACCGCCGGTCAGCTTTGCCAAGCCGACCGTCTGTAATGCCTTGACGTTAACGACTGCGCTCATTCCTTGTCTTTTCAGTTCATCATTCATTTGCTTTATCTTTCCATTTCCGGGCCTTTGTCCTGCCGCGAATTGAACAGCTTTTGCCAGGTCTTCTTGACCACATCGCGGGCTTGGTCGCGGACACGCGAAGCAAGCAACATTGTCTTGTCCCACCAATTGCCCATGCCGTAGTGCTGGATTTCACCATTGCGCTGAATCGCCCGAATAAACGGCATGGAATCATTGATGAGTTTAACTTTGCGGACGACCCTGAACCGCTCCGGGTCTTCCAGGACGCCATTGCGTTTCATAGCAGTTGCCGCCACGCCGATTTTCGGCTGCGGCAAGCGGTCAATCCCCTGATCTTTGAGAGACCGGTGATCCACCCGCTCATCACACCCGGCTTTTTCCAAGGCGGCATTGACGGCGTTGGCCCATGACTCGCGTTGCTTGACCAGCAACCCAACGTCATTCCATTCCCTTGGTTTTTTGGCGCTGAATTTATCGCCGTCAATTTTCCGCATGGTGCATAGGATATGCACATGGGGATTTTTGCCGTCCTTGCTGTGATGAAGTGAGACCTCGGCAATCATGCCGGAGGTCACAAGTTCTTTTTTCGCCCAATCCACTGCCGTTTGGAATTGCGCGTCAGTGGAAAGCTCGCGGGGGAGAGCCAGAATAAATTCGCGGGCGAGTTGCGCGTCCTTACGCTTCTCGCCCGCTTCAACGGTGTTCCAAAGCTGGCCTGTATTGGTGGCCCAGGCCGGAGCGCCTTCCGGCGCAAGTATGGTGGATTCAATTACGCTCTTGACTCTGCGGGCATAGTCAAAGGTCTTGTCCCGAATCTCATCCTTGAGTTTGGTCCCTGTCCGGTAGGCGGCTGCGGCGACGACAGAACGCCCCCGGTTTTCTCTGGCGAAAATCTTCGCCTCTAATCTAAAAATTGCCATACTACTACTCAGTCGGCAATGACTCCCTATTCCGAACATTCTATCACGAATTGTGTAATCTTGTCTCATAAATATCATGTTAATAAAGGGTGAGTGCCGGTTTGCCCGTTTGCTGCAACGCGGCAAAAATTTCCCGCCACACGCAAATTTGCAAGCGTCAAGAGGGCTGCGCCGCAAAGCAAGCAGTCGCAGTAAAAAAGCCCTAATTGCGCGGTTATACATTGCCCCCGCAATGTTGACCGCGCAGGAGGCTCAAACGCCGCCTCCTTGACCACGCTTTCACCGGGCGGGTTGCCCAACCACGCCCCGTAAGGACTCGCCGCCCTTACGAATCCCGGCCCAAAGGAGCGTGGCTCCCTTGGAACCCTGCCAGCCAGGGAAACGCTTTCCCTGGACCCTTGCGCAAGGGCGTGCCGCCCTTAACATCCCTGCCCAAAGGATGCCTCCCTTGGAACCGGCGTTGCAAGGTGCGTCTCCCCGGCGTGGCGGAAGCTAATTCCTTTGCGCTTCGGACAACGCCGGGGTGGCCTTTGCCACCACAGCTACCGAGGTGCCGGTTTTGGCATCCAGCCGCGCATTCGATCCGGCGGCTCGCTTGTAGCCCCACAGGGCGCATACAAATGGAAGGAAAAGCAGGGCAAGCCCTGCCGTGGGGAACGCGAAGAAAAAGAGGATCACCAATATGGTGAACGGCACGACGAAGTCGAGAATCGTGCCGAAGTAGATGCCGAGGCCAAGTCCGCCGAAGGCGAAGCCGATGACGGCAGCAGCAGCCGGACTTTTTCTGGTCTTTAACGGCGGCATCGCGTCTGCAATGTCGAATGCCTTTTTCCAGACGTTGGAGGGGATGTTTGATGTGCTCATATTATTACTGTTATTTTGTTTTTGTTGTTTGTTTGCGGTGTTCGAGGGAAAATCTGCGGCGGTTCCTGTGCAGGTGGTTGTCGTTTGAAGTTGGCACTTCATGGAATTGTTTTTCATTTTCCTGAGCTTGATCTTTTCGGCGATGTCCGGTCCAAGTCCGACTTGTATGCCTTGCTGTGGCGGCTGACCCTTGGCGGTCGTGTGCTCGGTCGGCTCAATCACCAGCGCGACATGTTGCGAAATCGCAATGCTATCAAATATGTCCATGTCACGATTGCGCTCGCGCATGAATACGGCATGTTCAAATACCCTGAGACAGGCAGAACTGAATCCGATCCACAGGGCAAGCGCCGGCAGTGAGGGCAAGAGGACAAGTCCGACAAGGGCGCATACGATGGGATCAAAAAACCGCTCTACGCGACCGTTTTGGCGGCAGAATTCTGGAAGCCATTTGAAGTTGAAAGGGCTTGAACCAAGATAGTAGCTGTGCGAACGGACATTGCGATTCCACTCGCGCCACTTCTTGAACCGCTGCGACATGCCGCTAAGAAACGACAGGATGGCAAACAGCAGCAGGGCGAGCGGCCCGCCGTCATGGCTGCCGGGCATGGCGAGGATGGCGACAAGGGCGAGAATTCCATTGACGGCAAACAAGGCCAACGGACTCAGGATGCGATAGCCCAGATCTTTTCGTAGCAGAGTGAGAATGGTCAACGCAGGAAATCGCGCCAGCCAGACCGCGTCAGCGTATTTCTGGGCAAATGACGTTTTATCAGGAGGTTGGAATGACATGTTCTAAGATTGGTTGAAGGTCATAAACTTGTAGGGCAGCCATTCTCTGCCGTCGAAAAACTGGTGTCCGCCCAGATACAGGATGCACTCCACCTGATTCCCATATCGTGGCCCCCCGTGCTTTAACGTGGCGAACGTGGCCGGTTCGACAAAGAAGCGGCGTTGCTCGGCGATGGAAACCCCGGCGTTGTGACCGGCGTTTTGTGGTGTCATCATCGGAATATTGTTATTTTCCGACTGGCTGGCGTTGGTGGTGGTGACGGGCACCCACCGTTCGCCCAGGAGCCGTGCGGCCCATTGATTGGTGTCGCCGCAATTCTGGCAGAACCACTTGGCCTGAAGGTTGCCGAGCAGCGAATCCACCACTTCGTCACTTTTCAGAACCCGTTTTAGCGATTCGCGGTTCTGCGAAAGCATGACTGTGCAGCCCCCCGCCGAACGGGCAACCGCCTGATACTCCGAGTCAAATCGGGTGACGAACTCCTGACACTCGTCTTGCCACAAAAAAACTGGACGTAGAAAACTTTTACGGTCGGCAGGCGGCACACGGCGCAACACCGCCATCTCGAAGCAAAATTTGAATATCAAGTTGGCAATGCGCCCGACGATCCGGTACTGCGCAATGGGCAGGTTCACGACGATTATTTTGCCGTCAAAGCTGTCCTCCGGCTTTATGTTGGTGTCGGATGAGAAAATCTTGCGCAACGGGCGCGTAACAAGTGGCTCTATCAGGGACGTAAGCATCAACTCAATGATGCTGCGGGTTTTATCGGAAATTTGCGGCCAATCCCGCATCCAGAAATCGAAGCATTCTTCATAATCGGCACGCACTTGCGGGTCGGCCTTTTGGGTCGCCATGTCGGCCTCGGCAATGATCTGTGCGCAAGTGCTATCCTTTCTCCATTCCGGGTCATGGACCTGTTCCGGGGTATGGGCGGCGGTGTTGACAATGGAGCGCAACAACGGCAGGGAGACCTGCAACCCTGCCAACAGAACCAGATTCACAAGGTGGGTATTGGTCGTATGGACGCTCTGTTCCCAAAATTTGCTGCTTCCTCCACCGGTTTCGATATTGCCAGAGATGGCAATTCCGATTTCGTCCAAAATATGGACAAGGTTTATTGCCAGCCCGCCACCTTCATCCGGGCGGCTGGCTTCGCATTCCATGAAATTGAATCGCCAGGTGCCTGCGGCATCAATGATGACAAGGTCATCCTCCCTCCCTGCCTCGGCTGCCCATTTTGCAAATTGTGCCGATTCGTCGGGCTTTGAGCAAAGGACAATGCCGCCAAATCCGGCGGCGAGATAGCCTAATGCAAGAAAGCGGGCAACGGCACTGGTTTTCCCGCTGCCGGTTGCACCGAAAACTATGTTGCCCGTGAGGGCGTCGCCGATCCTGAAAACGTCGCCCCCACCCAAATCGCGAATTATGGTCATTGGGTCGAATTCCGGCAGGTCAATTTGGTTCGTATTCACGCACGAAACATGCGAGACGATCTAGGTCTTACTATGATAAAATCGAAAAACTTGGCAAAAAAGCACGGTCACACCATCGGAAACATGCTTAAAACCATTGTGTTTATTGGTGATTACGAATGCCTGTGAAAAAAAGAGTCAAAAACAGGTAAAAAGAATGGTTTTCCAGCATGATGAGGAGGGGCATGGAAGTTTTTCCAGCCAGCCTTCTTATGCGGGAACCATCCTTTCATGCGCGTCATGACGCGCATGTTGACGCCTACGTAACGTAGAGCGGGTCTTGCCAAGCATTTCTGCGCGCGGCGGTCCCATCGGGAATGGGATCACATACATGGTGCGGCCAACCATGCACGCTTCCATGCGGGTGGCACAAATGAAAGTGCGGTCCTCGATGCGAGCCGAGCCACAAGCCGAACCCATGAACACGCCGTGCTCCCAGTCAAACGCCTCTTTCACCAGCGGTATCGTGCTTGACCGCCGGCGCGGGCACGCCTATGTCCTCCCACCAGACATCCCCGTCCGGCGTGAGCACCACGTTCGTGAAAACCGTGTTCTTCGCTACATCATGGCGAGATTCGTCTTGCCGCAGGCGCTCGGAAATGCGCCCGCCACATAGCATTCCTTGCCGGTCGGCGCGGTGAGACCGAGGATGAGCATGTGTTCCGCCAGCCAGCCTTCACGTTGCGCGATGGTCGAGGCGTTGCACAGCGCCAGACATTTCTTGCCGAGCAATGCGTTGCCACCGTAGCCGGAAGGACGATTGAACCGAAGCCGGACTGAACCTTGTGGTTCAGCCATTTACGTTCATTTTGGCGCGTCGCCGTCCAAAACCCCCATTGCCGTTAAAATCCCTGAATTCCGGGCGAGGGTGATTTTTGGGGTGACAATTTGCAGGCCGGTCAGTCAGGCGTCTCCCTGAATCTTGTGCCAGCCAACACCAACGCGGTCTTTCTGATAGGCACATTGAAGCCCCCGCCAGTCCCCGCAATCACAAAATCGGTTCCCCCGCCCGGCGAGGGCGGTTTCCCCCAATTTTCCGCTTTGCGTGGTGTCGCTACGCCCCGGCTTTCGGGGCTTCCGTTTTGTGCCATCAGGCCGCGATTGGCGCAGCCTGGAAACTTAAAACGGAGACTGAAAATGACTGACAACAAAAAGCAAATTGCCGAATCAAAAACCCCCAGCCACATCGCCTACCATGTGCGCAACGGCAATTCCGACAAGGGTTATTGGACTCGCATTGGGGTGGCATGGGCACATGCCGACGGCAACGGGTTCAATGTCCAGATCGAAACACTGCCGCTGGACGGACGCATCACGCTCCGCATCGCTTCTGAAAAATCCGAATAGTCGTTCACCGGGCGGGCCTCAAAACCCGCCCATCATCCCAAAGGAGATTTTCCATGGAAAATGTCATTTACGCCTACACCCGCAAACAGGCCGTCGAGGACGGCGAACAGGTGGACGTTTCCACCGCCGCCGCCGAGGCGGGCATCCGCTTCCCGGTTTTTCTCACCCGCCGCGTCTTTGACGCTTACGTCACCGTGCCGCCGAACGTCACCGGCCAGGACGAGGCCGGACGGCTTTGGGACATCGTCTGGATGCTGCGTTCCGCCATCAAAAGCGGTCGCAGCGACGGCGACCGGATCGCGTATTCGCTTTATGTCCGCAACGACAATCGCCGCCCCCAGCTTGTGAAACTGGTTGCCGCGTGTGGCGCAATGGACATGGACGCGCCGGAACCGGCCATCACCGTCATGCTGCCGGGCGAGGATTGAACCCGGCAAAGCGAATGGCTGAACCGAGAGGTTCAGCCATTTTCGTTCGTTTTGGTGCGTCGCGTTCCAATTGCCCATCCAACTTGAAACCGTCCCGCTGGACGGACGCATCGCTCTCCGCGTTGCTTCCGAAAAGGCAAAATGACCGGCAACAGGGGCGGGCTTCACAGCCCGCCCCTTTTTCCTTCGACAACAGCGCGTGAACAGCGCGTGAACATTTTGACTTTCAGACACAAACGACGCAAAATCACAGACAGCGTGCAATAGATCCGAAAAACGCTGAATTGCACCAGAAAAAATGACGCAACTTGATCCAGCCATTTACGGGCTTGCCGGTTCTATCATCGGCGGCGGAGCGGTTGTTTTTGGGCAATGGCTCAGCCGACGCCAGGAAGAAAATCGAGCTTTGACAGAATTTGCAATCAAGACCGCAATCGAAAATTGGAGGCAAATGGCCGAAAGGACAGACAGGCTCAAAGCTCCACATCACGAATATGGATTGAGTCCAATGGACGGCTATTTGATTCGCACACTCGCGCTCGTTCAAATATTGCAGCGCCGAAAATTCACACCCGAAAACATTCAAAATAGACTGGCGGAATTGGACGCCATAGGCCGCGCACTGGAAACACACTTGGAAAAGAAACACCCGTCCCAGCAATCAAGTAGCTCAGTTTGACAAAATTTTAGTTTCAAGGTGAAAACATGAACCAACCAGATGCGAAACCGGCGGCGAATTATGTCACCTGCCCCTGTCAGCATTGCAGCGGCAAAATAGAATTTGATGCGAACCAGCTTGACGGGGTGGAAAATATCGCTGTGCGTTGCCCACACTGCGAATTAGAAACAATTCTTTTTGCAGCGAAAAAAGAAGTGCCACCAATCATTTCAACGAGCCATTCTCCAAGCGATGTAGAAAACAAATCACCGTTTCCTGAATATATTTTTTTGCGCAAAGTTTATTTGCTTGCCCGCAGTTGCTTTTTTGGTGAGGGAATGCAACAAGACCTTTTAGACTCCTACAAATGGATTTATCTGGGAGAAAGCTTGGGGGGATTTTCAAAGGTCACTACCCCGGAAGAAGACGAAGAACTCGACAAAATAAGAGATGTATTGGCAGATCAATTAAGCCAATCCCAAGTTCGTGAAGCCCACAGGCGCGCGGATGAAGAAATAAAAGACATTGCCGCCAACCAACAAGATTCTTCCGAAGACGAAAATGATAGAAAGCCCATTCCCGCAGAAGTCCGGCGGGAAGTTTGGCGTAGAGACGGCGGCGCGTGCGTGAAATGTGGCAGCAGGCGAAACTTGGAATACGACCATATCGTGCCAGTTTCAAAAGGCGGCAGCAACACGGCACGGAATATCGAGCTTCTTTGTGAAGCATGTAACCGCTCTAAGAGTGCTTCAATTCAATAAACGGGAACCTATGGATAACCACACATTTGATAACCCGGACTTTGAACACTATACACCGGATGCGCTCCATAACTACGAACTATTGTTGCAAGACGAGGCTTACATCGAAGAATATAAAAGGTTTATCACTGATCGAAACAATGGTGGAAAATGGAAATCAGTCGGTTACGTCTGCTTCGTAGCTGTAAAACGGATTACATCAAAGATAATTGAGCTTTCGTTTTTTCCAATCACATCTGATCGGCGTCTTGAACTTCCGATTGTTCTTCCTCGTGATCAAATCGTGTCCTGTGTTAGGGCCTGGCAATGGGATGAAAAGCCGACTCTTTTCGTCAAGAGTGAATGGTTGGAAAAGACATTGTCGCGTTTTAATTGTGTCTTCGGACTCATTGATGCACGTGAGGTTAAGAATAAACTTGAAACTGGCATGGCAATAAATGAGCACCTTCCTAAACTGCGGTCTGGATTAGATGCAGTCGCTTCGCGTTATCCTCAAATATCATTCGTTTCGTTTGCCGACAGCGTGTTACTTAAAAGCCATTGGTCGCTTGATGTTAAATCCTCCTATGACCCAGAGGTGTTGTTATATTTGTTTACTGAACTCAGAACCCTTTTCAAAGAGTCGCTTGGCCTTGCTGTATATGGTGTTTTTACCCAAGGCAGCAATGAATATTACACCGATGCTTCGATGCACATTTCAGAGTCAAAGAACCACGTTTGTTTGAACAGTTTTGGGGCACCATTTGCAGATTTGTTCGCAATTGAAGCTGCTGCTCGCAGAGCTTACAAAGAAAACCCACATTCTGATGATTTATACTTGGATGAGCTTTACTATAATTCTCTGCGACTGGATTTTAAATTTAAAAAGGTAATGCTAGATTGGGATGGCTATACTAAGGTCATTAGCAAGGCACCTGCTTGGTATGCCCATGTGTCATGTGATGAGATTTTAAAAAATCTGAAGCCTACCCGTAACTGCGTGAAGGTGAAAACATGAATCAGCCAAACGCCCAAACAGTGCCGAATTATGTCACCTGCCCCTGTCAGCATTGCAGCGGCAATATTGAATTCGATTCCAACCAGCTTGACGGGGCGGAGAATGTAGCCGTGCCTTGCCCGCACTGTGGATTGGAAACGGTCATCTATGTGCCTGAAAAAAAGTCATCGGCGGCAAACCCCGACGCCCTTGATCTCAACCCCAGCCAGCTTGCTGCTTCTACATTCAATAGTGGTCATGCTCTTGTGCTCGCCGGTGCAGGTTGTGGTAAAACAAAAACCATCATTGCCCGATGCGAACATCTGATTGCAAATGGTGTTCCTGCAAGCCGCATTTATGTGATGACTTTTACGCGGAAGGCAGCCGCCGAGATAACCTCGCGTGTTTCAGCCAAATTCGGTTTGGCCGCCAAAGAACTTAAAGCGTCAACATTTCACGCGTTTTGCATGGCGTTTATTCATCAGTATCCACAGGCCTTCGGTTGTCAGGGCTATACAATTATTGACCGCGATGACCAGATAGATTTGATGAAAGCAATCAGGGGATACAGCAAGTCGGACGGTCTGCCGACAGCAGGCGCTATCACCGACATTTATTCGCTGGCGCGGAATATTCGTTGCAATCTTTCGGAAGCCATCACCAACTACAACGACGAATATCTTCATTGTAAGGAAAAAATTGCCCCGATTTTACGCCGTTACGAAGAACGAAAGCGTCAACGAAAATATTTAGATTACGACGACATACTTGATGTGGTTGCAACACAACTGCGAGACAATCCGCAAATTCGGGGCGTGATCGCCAACCGCTTCTCGCATATTTTGGTTGACGAGTTTCAAGATACTAACAACTTGCAATGGTCGTTGTTGGATAGCCTGAAAGACCAAGCAAATATGTTCTGCGTTGGTGATGATGCACAAAGCATTTATGGATTCAGGGGAGCCGATTTCAAAACCATTCATTCGTTCACTACACGAGTCCAAGGCGCAAAGGTTTTAAAACTAGAAGATAATTACCGCAGCACGCAAGAAATTTTGGATCTCAGTAATTGGTTGTTGGAGCAATCACCGCTTTCTTATGATAAAAAACTGCGGGCTGTTCGTGGCACGGGACGAAAGCCGCGCCTCCTAAACTTCGTTACTGAATGGGACGAAGCAGCATGGATTGGCGAGGATTTGCTTACCCGGCGTCGCGAAGGCGCGGGCTGGAGCCAGCACATGATATTGTTTCGCGCCAGTTGGTCTGCGCGTGCCGTGGAAGTGCATCTGATTGAGCGGAAAATTCCCTACCAATTCTTCGGTGGCATTGGCCTGTTACAATCCGCACATATTAAGGATGTCCTGTCTGCTCTTCGCATAGTCGCCAACAACGAAGACGAACTGGCTTGGGTTCGTTATTTACGCCTTTGGCCCGGCATCGGCGAAGTGACTGCAAACCGTATCGTTGAGAGAATTTTGGATAAACCCAATTTGCCAGACATTCTTAACACACTTGCCCATGACAGCAAAGCAGGCGGGGCGTGCCGAAACACGATTGATCTTGTCGCGGCGCAAGCTAACAGTCCCGTCGAAGCATTTCGCTCATCTGTGCGTGCTCTCGAACCTTTGCTGGCCAGACATTATGCAGCGGATTGGGATAGGCGGCGGCGTGATTTCATGTTGGTCGAAAAACTTGCTGAAAAGCACATTAGCATTTCGGGTTTTATTGAGGAATACATTCTTGATCCAATTCATAGTTCTCAAGTTTTGCCTTCGCCAGAGGACGTAGTGTCGTTAATGACCGTTCATGCTGCAAAAGGAACCGAAGCAAAAGTTTGCTATGTAATCAACGTCTCGCCGGGTTCCTCTCCACCTGCAAAATCCATGGGCGATAAAGACGATATTGAAGAGGAGCGGCGCATTCTCTATGTTGCTCTAACCCGTGCAAAAGACGAGCTGATTGTTAGCCGACGAAACTACGCCACGCACGCTGTAAATCCATCGGTCTCACCGGATGAACAAGATGCGGCGACGGCCTATTTTTTAAACAATTTACCCGCCCATTTAGTGGATGAAGAAATAATTGCCCCACAGGGTTGGCAGAGCAATCCCAAATCAGGGCAGTTGCCACCTACCGGCACCATGCCCAAAATTGGTATCATTTTCGATTCCGATGAACAAACTGGTAATGTGAACGCGACGGATATTTCCCCGCAAACTGGCCAGTCTGACGCGGTAGGACACGCTGACCATGCAAGCCTTGCGAAACTGTGGCTAAAACTGCTCGAAGCTGTGGGGCAAGTGAGTCCTCTCACACGCGCTTTTCTGTTTGACGGGCATCCTGTTTCGCTCGCAAACAGTGTTTTTACGGTCGGCTTCTTGCCGTCGTATGGGAAGCGCGCAAGCATCACTGACACTACTCGTGATAAGTTGATTGAGACGAAACTTGCCGAACTCGGTCATCCAAACGTGACAGTAAGATTTATAAGCATAGGAATGACAAAGGCAATTTCATCTCAAGCAGCCAAAACCAACGAAAACATAAGCTCTGCGGTTGCAAACCTTGCTGAGCTTTGGCTAAAGTTGGTTGAAGCCGTTGGATTCGTCAGCCCATTCACGCGCAAGTATCTGATAAACGCCTATCCGGTTTCGTTTGATAAAAATATTTTCACCATTGGTTTCGCGCCAGAATATAAAGAATACGCGATGCTTCTGGACAACGCGCGTAACCACACGCTGCTCGCAACGAAACTCGCTGAACTTGGCCATGCGAACGCGATGATCAAGTTTATCAAGACAGATTAGAACCCTCCTCTTTCGGAGGTGTAGCGAGTCTTCGTTTAAGTTGTAGTTTTGGCAACTGCCTTCGCTTCTATTGAAGCTCGTATGTCCACCAAGCCCTTGCAGTTAATTGTTTCCAAGATTTTATGCCCTGGAACAACCATCGCAATTCCTGCATTAACGCGATCATTGGTTGCGTTATCCTTGGGAGCATCATTGGCTTTCTCAGCTTTTACGTTCCAATGCCCGTGAACCAATCCCAGCAAGTAAATACGCCAACGACTTGTTGGGATTTTCCAATCATCTATTGTGATGCAAACCGGCCTCAAAACAAAAACCGGAGAACCGCTAAGTCCGCCAATTGAACGCATTTCAACCAAATATGCTTCCATATCTCCAAACTGGTCACTTTGGATCGGTTCATCAGAAATCATGGCTATATTCCCCATTCTGATAATGGGAAGATTCTTTTCGCTCCCCGTGTGTTTAGAAAATAATCCTACCGCAAAAATTTCGTCTCCCTCTCCAATTTCCTCCTCCAACCTCGTTTTGTCGGTTAAAAGCATTCCCGCTTCAATCATTTCACAATCCAGACTTTTATACAGGTCTGTTGTAAGTGGAAAATGTAATACTGCTACATCAGCAGGATAAACCGTGTCCGGGTGAAACCACCATTTAACATCATCTCCAGCTTTGAAAATTACTGATTTCCCATCCTTTGAATTTGCCCTGATGTAAAAATCCATTCCTTCAATTTGGCGCGCGACGTGTTTCGCCGTAACCAAATACGGAAAACTTTTATTGGGAATATTCGACGCAACTGAAACAAAGAAGCCGGTTCCACGGTATTTTATTTTTTCAACAGGTTCATCGGGCTTTTTTGTGCCAATAAAAACGACGCATTTTTTAAGATTGTTTGAAATACGCATATTTTTTATTTCCAGTAATTAGATTAGATACCATTGGGGGCAAATTACCAAGCGCATAACGGTTCTTCTAACAATCTCCCCAACCGTCCAAGAGGCACAAGCAGCCGCTCGCTTTCAGCGTGGCAAGCCACCGCGCAACTTGTGCCACTTGTCCGGCCCCCATGTGAGTCTGACCTTTGGCCGTCCGTGCTCCGCCGTGCGCCTTTGATCTTGCCCCTCCACCCTGCAAGCCACGGCTCCCCGCTTCGCACCGCCAGCCAAGAGTCAGAATAACGCGCCCCCCGCGCCCCGGTTGATGCGGCGGCAGACTGCGACCTTTGGCTACGGCTGCCTTCGCTCAAAATCGCAGACTGCCGCCGGGGAAATGCCGACTCCGCCAATTCCCGCCGTTTCCACTCCGCTCCATTGCAGCGCCGCCAGCGATCCGCTCCGCTGGCTCGCGCTTTCATTCCGCTGCGTTCCACGTCTGGAATTGTGGAGACAGGCCGGAGGATACTCACCCGTCATGCCTCATGCGGATGCCATGAGCCACGCCAGCTTCGCCCGCTATGCGGAAATGGTTTGGAAACAATCTCTGCGAGGCTAGAGGTTTTTGGTCAGTGTTTTTGACATGGCGCGTTTTTTTAAGGGGGACGCCGCCGAGGTCTCACCGTATGCCGCTTGCTGCTCCGCCATCTTTTTCAAGCTTCTGATTCCCGCTGTCGCGGGGCGTTTAATTTCCGGCGACGAAGGGCATGGGGACACGCCAGCGACCCGGCTATCAGGTAACGCCGAAACTTTCGCTGTCATGCCCCATGCACGCCGGAAATAAAACTGATTTGGTTCAAAAAATGGCTCCGCTGGAGGTGAAGCAAGCGGCATACGGCGAGACACGAGCGGCGATTATCAAAAAAAAAGCTTATGAAAAACAAAATTAAAGTTGAAGCAGCAGCACCAGCAAACGCCGATCAGCTATCATCAAATAAAACTGACAGCCGGGCAAAAATTGATTTCATCCGCAGAAATGCAAATCGTGCTTTGAACACGGAAAAACTTTTGGCTTTGCTCCGCAGGGAAACGCCGAAGTTTTTTGAACTCGCCGAAGTGGTTGGCAAATGGGTTTGGATTCAGTTTGACGGGAAACAGCCCGTCACCGTCACCGCTGTTTTGTCAGAGCTTGGCTTTCATTGGAACAATAAACGCCAGTCTTGGCAGCACCCTTGCGGCTTGTTTCGTGACCAGTCCGTGAGCTTTGACCCCCGCAGGAAATACGGCAGTTATTTTGCCGCCGACCAGAAACCCGCGTGAAAGGAAAATTGCCATGAATACCACTGCATTTTTTCCGGGTTTTGAACCACTGGTGAAACCATTCAAGTTTGCCGCCAGCCCGTATGAATATAAAGTGACCGCCTTGCGTGAATGTCCGACCCCGGACGCGATGCAGCATTGCGAGACACCCGACAAAGCCGCCGATTATTGGCGATTGCACATCGCCACGCACCAGCACTTTAACCCGGACTGTGAATGTTTGGCCGTCTTGCTTTTGAACACGCGCCGCAAAGTCAAAGGGCATCACATCGTTTCAATCGGCACAATGGACACAATTTTAGTCCATCCCCGCGAGGTTTTCCGGCTCGCCATCGTCACCGCCGCCAATGCGTTGATCGTCATGCACAACCACCCAAGCGGCGAAAGCACCCCGTCAGAGGCAGACATCAAAGTGACCCGCGATTTAATCCGCGCCGGTCAGCTTTTGAAAATGGAATTGCTCGACCATGTCATCATCGGCAACGGTAATTTTTCATCACTCCGCGCTCTTGGATTTTTTTATGCCTAATCCTGCCATGAAACGAAACCGCCGACGCTTGCCCATTCCGCAGCATGAATTTGGATTCACGCCGGACACGTTCAACCTGATGGCCGAAACCGGGCTGGACGGCGAACGCATCACCCGCGAACGCGGCGAAACAGACCACGCCCGGCAGCTTGCCGAGGCAGCGCAGGCGGCTTTTTTCACCACCACCACACAAAATCACCATGAATAATCACCCCTTTGGCGAAATCATTTACGCCTACACCCGCAAACAGGCCATTGCCGACGGCGTGCAAGTGGACATTTCCACGACCGCGCAGGAAGCCGGAATCCGCTTTCCGGTCTTTATCACCCGCACCGCGTTTGACGCTTATGTGACCGTCCCCCCGGACGTGACCGGACAGGATGAAGCCGGACGCCTTTGGGATGTTGTCTGGATGTTGCGCTTTGCCATTCTTAAAACGCAGCCCGGACAATCGCGCTTGCCGTTTGCGTTGTATGTGCGCAACGACAACCGCGCCCCGCGCCTTGTCAAATTGGTTGCCATGTGTGGCCCCCTCGACATGGACGCGCCAGAACCCGCCATCACGGTAATGATGCCGGACGAGGATTGACCGCCAGCACACACCACGCGCCCGGCTGGACTGGAAACGGTTCAGCCGGTTTTTGCTCTATTGGGGACTCACGGCGTCCCCAAACCCCGCCGCCAGAGGCATGGCCTCTGGACACGTTCGCACGCTGCGCTGGCCTTAACGCTTCGCGCCCTTTCCGGCAGGGCGGAAAGGAAATGGTTTGGTTGATAATTGCCGCATGTCGCGGCGGCAGAGAGCGACAGAAGCACCGTCTAAAATTTGGCCGCGCGTTTCGCGCATTGTGAAATTACACCCTAAAGAGCCTGCCCAACCTTCAATTTTCTCTTGCAATTTGATCTTGGCTGAACTCTCCAACTTTCCAGCCAATTCCCCAGGTTCCCATCGTTGTAGGCGTCCAGCACGTCAACGGGGCTGAACACATATTCCCCCCTCAAATGAAGCTGAAGAATATACCAATGATTGTGATAATACCGAATGTTGTTCCATATTTCTTCGTCCTCCCTGACGTCAAACGTGTGGATTTCGATTCCCAGTTGGGTGAAAATTTTAACAACCTGCATTCCATAATCGAACGGCGGAATTTCATCCGCCGAATCGAAGAAAAGGACAAGGTCGTGTTGGCGATTTATTCTTTCAATCCGCGCGAAACCTTCTCGCGTATCGGGACAAAATTTGGGACGGTTCATATTGCCATTTTATCACGGCACATTCCCCCGCGCAATTCGGTAACTGTCAGTGAAACTGTCAGTTAAAGCACCCGAAAGTAATGAAAAATTGTGGCGAATACTGGCGAATTACCCTTGATTTTACAGGGGTTTATGCGATTATATTGGTATCTGATTCGGGTTTACAGACTGTGTCCATCTGTGGTTAAGAAAAAGAATTCCCGCGGGCGGACGCCGAGGGGGCGAACCGTCCGAATCCGGACTCGAATGTGAGCATGCAGGCTCATCGTGGCGGGGGCGGTTTCCCAGCCAGGGCGAT
>Ga0181535_10002213_pt1 | contig 24133 bp, 21 predicted proteins | sample PEATcosm2014_Bin_44_FD_119774 | JGI IMG/M metagenome (GOLD analysis project Ga0181535, IMG submission 119774) | Peatland microbial communities from MTU Mesocosm Facility, Houghton, MI, USA - PEATcosm2014_Bin17_30_metaG | ecosystem: Environmental > Terrestrial > Soil > Wetlands > Peat | place...
ATTCCGCTGATGACCGTGGCCCTGGCCACCATTCGCAATGAGCAAATGGGCAACGCCACCGGGTTATTCGCATTGGCGCGCAACCTCGCGGGCAGCATCGGCATTGCCGTGGCGATCGCCATGGTCTCGCGCGGCGCACTGCGGCATCAAGCCTATCTGACAGCTCATCTGACGCCGTATGATTTGCCTTATCAAAACGCGGTGCAAATGGGACAAGCCGCGCTGACACCTGCGATGGGAGCACAAGCGGCTCCCGGTACATTGGGAGTGATTTACAAATCAGTGCTGCTTCAATCCAACATGCAAGGATTCGCGGACGAATTCCGCTGGCTGGCGCTGGTTTGCTTTTTGTCTGTCCCACTGGTGCTTCTGCTCAAAAAGGCGCAAGGCAAAAAAGCCGTGATGATGCATTAACCTCGCGCGAACCGTGCAAACCAAAGCTCAAATTACTAATTGCCAATTTATGAAATATTGTCCTCAAATCCTTCTCACGGGCGCCGTCCTTGCTCTCGCGCTTTTCCAAGGCTGCGCGGTTGGCCCCAATTACCAACAACCGAAAACCGCCGTGCCTGCGCAATGGAGCGCGCCCAAGTCGGGTGGCGAAACAAACCTTGAGCCTTCCATCGCGTCGTGGTGGAAGAGCTTTAAGGACCCGCAACTGGACTCGCTGATCGAACGCGCGGCCCGCTCGAACCTCGACTTGCGCATCGCCCAGGCGCGGGTGCGCGAGGCGCGCGCGCATTATCGCATGACCTCCGCTGATCTCTGGCCAACGGTGGACGCGGCCGGCTCATACGCCCGCCAGCGACAAAGCAAAAACCAGCCGCTGCTTGGCTCAATGCCGATGCCGTCCGGCGTGCCCTATGAAAACAACGTTTATCAGGCTGGCTTCGACGCGTCGTGGGAAATCGACGTGTTTGGCGGCAAACGCCGCGCCACGGAGGCGGCCAAGGCGCAGGTCTCCGCCTCGCAATTCGGCGAGCGCGATGTGCTCGTCACACTCCTCGGCGAGGTCGCCCTCAACTATGTCGAAGCGCGCGGTTATCAAAGGCGATTGGAAATTGCCCGAGACAACATCCGCGCTCAGGAACAATCGCTGGCGATTGCTCAAAACCGTTTCATCAACGGCCTGACCAGCAACCTCGACGTGCAACAAGCCAGCACGCTTCTGTCCACCACGCGCGCGGTCGTGCCGCCGCTGGAAACGGCGCTCGCGGCCTCCATTCACCGGCTCGGCGTTCTGCTCGGACAAACACCCGAAGCGTTGCAGACGGAATTATCAACCGTCGCGCCCATTCCCGCCGCGCCGCCATCCGTGCCCGTCGGCTTGCCTTCGGAATTGTTGTTGCGCCGGCCCGACGTGGCGCTGGCGGAACGCCAACTGGCCGCCGCGACCGCGAACATAGGCGTGGCCAAGGCGGATTTGTTCCCAAAATTTTATCTCACCGGTGTCGCCGGCTTTGAAGGCATCAGCACGGACGACTGGTTCAAGTCCGGCAGCCGGTTCTGGTCGGTTGGTCCCGCCGTGCAGTGGAGAATTTTTGATGCCGGGCGCATCCGTGCGAACATCCAAGTCCAGACCGCGCGTCAAGAACAGGCGATGGCCAATTACGAAAACACCGCGTTGAGCGCGTTTGAAGACGTCGAAAACGCGCTGACGGCCTACGCCAAGGAACAAATCCGCCGACGGTCGTTGGCGGACGCGGTGGAATCGAACAAAGATTCCCTGCACCTGGCGAATCAGCTTTACGCCAATGGCCTGTCGAGCTTCATCAACGTGCTTGACGCCGAACGCTCGCTCTATCAGACACAGGACGAGCTGGTTCAAAGCGACCGCGCCATTTCAGCAAATCTGATCGCGCTATACAAATCGCTCGGCGGCGGATGGGAGACCATGGAAAAACCATCCGCGACCGCGCTGGCCAAAAACGCCCCGGCGGCAAAATGATTCGTTTACGAGAGAGTCTCCGCCACCTGCTTCCGCAATTCTGGCAGCACGTCGCACGCGAACCACGGATTCTTTTTCAGCCAGATATTGTTGCGCGGGCTGGGATGGGGCAGTGGCCAGAGCTTCGGCGAAAATTCGCGCCACGCCTGGACGGTTTCGGTGAGTGTCGCTTTCGCGCGCGAGCCGAGATGCCATTCCAGCGCATACTGGCCGATGACGAGCGTCAGCGTGACGGCGCGAAGTTCGCGCAGGATTTTCTCGCGCCACGCGGCGGCGCATTCGGGTCGCGGCGGCAAGTCGCCGGACTTGCCCCTGCCGGGATAACAAAAACCCATCGGCACAAATGCCACGCGCTTCGCATCGTAAAATATCTCGCGGTCAAGGCCGAGCCAGTCGCGCAGGCGGTCGCCGCTGGCGTCATCGAAGGGAATGCCGGAGGCGTGAACCTTGGTGCCCGGCGCCTGCCCGGCAATCAGGATGCGGGCGGTGCGGGAGATTTGCAGGACCGGACGCGGGCCGAGCGGCAGATGTTCCGCGCAAAGCGCGCAGGCGCGGATGTTCCGTTGCAATTCGGCGAAGGCGGCGTTGGTCATTGTTTTAGCGCGTCGTTCGCTGACACCAGCGGCACGCGCGTGGATACCGCGTGCAACGCGATGTTGTGCAGCATTCTCATTCCCCGTGGTGCAGGCCGGTTGATTTCACTTCGCGTCACGACCACACACTAAAGAAACCAACCCGGCCAACCAAGCGCTTAATGCGCGCAGCCGCTGCCGGCAAGCTTTGGAACAACCGGGAAATCCACCACTGTTCCCGCCACATGGTTGAAATAATTGGTGAAGATGTTCAACGCCGTGCTAGCAACGATTTCCGTAAAGTCGCCATCACTGAAACCATGTTCGCGCAAGCCAGCCGCGTCCGCATCACCGACATTACGCCGGAAGCGGTGGCCGCCATCCTGCGCTCCCGCGCATGAAATCCAATTAGGGTTCGACTGGAGTCTCACCCCGCCGGGATGACTTGGACGACTACCGGAACGGCGGGGAAGTTGAGGGGCTTAAAAGGTTTGCTTCCAGACCCTTTCTGTGGTATTCCTTGGGACGATACTGCGCGATGACATCTATGCTTGAACCTGTTCGCCATTGCCGCCACTCGGCGCTTTGGTCGCCATTGTTTTGTCGCCGTCAGACCAGCCCGATCCCTGAATTTTAAAAAGCACACCATGAAAATCTTCATGCATACCAATTGGAAATATCCGCTCCTGGCGCTCTCTCTCGCTTTTCTGCCCCTGGCCGCCCGCGCTTATGTCTATGCCACCGACATCCAAGTCAACGGCAGTCTGACCGGCGGCGTCTCCGCCGCTCCGACCCCGGCCAATCCCGTCGCCATTTCCTATCGCCTTAATCAACCCGCCACCCTCGGCTGCACTGTCGCCATTCTGAACGGCGCCACCCCCGTCGCCACCATTGCCGGCGGAACCGCCATGGGATCAAACTGCGTCGCATGGGGCGGCACCAACCAATCCGGCGCGCCGGTCGGCTCGGGAAATTATTCCATCCGCATCACCGCCAGCGCCACCGGCTTCACCAATTGGACCCAAATCAGTGTTGATACAAACTCCGGCATGGCCGCCTTCAGTCCGGGCGGCATCGACGTCGATAAGAACACGAACAGCCCCTACTACGGTCGCGTCATCGTCAGTTGCAACACCACCGGCGCCGGCAGCGACGGCCTCTACAAAATGAACGCCGACGGTTCCCCGGCCGATGAGGGCTGGTATGGCAACGCCGGTTATACTAGGGATGACCTTGGAGACTCTCCCATTGCCGGCCAGATGCCCAACTCCATCGGCTATAATCCCCTTATTGTAAGAATCGGGGAAGATGACCGGATTTACTGGCTGGATGACAGCGCCACCGGCGCCATCATTGCCTGCGATATGCAAGCCACCACCAACCAGATCGTCATCGACGGAGGAACTTATACCAACGCCTACGGCGGCGTCTCATTTTTCCGAGGCCCCAATAACTACCAAAATTGTCCGGACATCAACGACCTCACCCTGAACGATAGCTACGGCATTGGACAATTTGACGTCAGCGCCGCCACCGGCTCCAACGCCGCCATTTATCTTGTTGACCAAAACCAGCAATCCCCCAGTTGGGGTATTTGGATGTTCCACCTGACCAACGGCGCTTCCGACCCCGCCGACACCGTCGGCACCCAGACCATTGACCCCGCCCTCGCCAGCTCCTTCGTCCTCACCTCCGCCGGCATCAGCGTGGACGACAACCTCGACATCTTTGTTTCCCAATACCTGCAAAGTCCCGGCAGCCTCCAGACGGCCTTTCTCTTCAGCAACTGGAACAACGGCGTCCTGCCCCCCGAAGGCAACGGCAGCGCCCGAACCTACGCCCTGCCAAATTCCAAATCCCCCACTTGGGCCACGGGCGGTAGCGATGCCGGCATGACCGGCATTAACGACACCGCCATCAACAGCCGTCTCCATCCCACCATGATGGCCGTCGCCATGGAATTCGGCGCGTCTGGCAACGGCGGCATTCGAGTGCTCAGCGCCACCAACGGCGCCATTATTGCCACCAATCTGGATCCTGGACATTACTACGCCAGCGCCGCCTTCGACAACGTCAGCAACGTCTATGGCTGCTCCCCCACCCTTTTTCTTTGGCGCGTCTGGTCTCCGCCCGGAGCGAACACCAACGCCACCCTGGCCGTTGCCACTGTGAGCGTTCCCGCTCCGTTAGCCATCACGACCATCACTGCCGCGCCTGTGGGCGGCGGTTGCTCCACCATCACCCTTAACTTTACAGCCCCACCCACCCTTGCCCCCGCCGCCTTCACCGTCTTGGGAGCTTCCGCTGTGAACGGGACATTCACCCCCGTGACCGGCGCAACCATCACCGGCGGCGCCGGCCTCTACCAAGCCACCTTCACATCCTGCGCCACGCAATTCTACCAGATCGCCTACAGGCCGTAACCTCTCACGACAAAGAGGCGAACAGGCCCGATATGCGCGGGGCCGTGCGGCGGATGTTTTCCCGCAACCGCGCCGTTTGCGGCGAAAAGACCAGCGACAAATCGAAGGCCAGCGATTTCGTTTCCTCCTGTCCAACGCTGGCAAACCGGTCTTTCGGCAGCACGGCAAGCGCAGGGGCGGGAACAACGGCGGCGAGATCGGCGTTTTCTATGGCGGATACCAACAGGTTGGCGCTTTCCGCCCTGACCCGGATGTCAAATTTCACCCCCAGTTTCTCCGCCAATGCCATCACACCCTTGGTGTGAACGCTGTCGCCGGTATGAAGCGCGAGCGGGATTTTCGGGGGAAGCCGCGTCCCGTTGTCGCTCCGCACGGCCAGCATTTTGCGCGGCATGACCAGCGCGAACGAAAGCGAACCGCAAGGCAGCGCCTCCAACGAATCATCGGCGGATTCCCGGCGGACTATGGCCATATCCAGCAGGCCCAATCTGACCGACTCAATGGATTGCCGGGTATTCTTGGTGAATAATTCAAGATGCGCCGGCCCGGCCACGTCCTGCAAAGCGCCCAGGCGGGGCATCAACAGCCAGCGAAAAACACTCTCGCCGGCGCCGATGCGAATTCCTTCCTCCCCGGCCGAACCGGCCCGCAATTCCCCGATAAATCGAAAATAGGAATGAGTCGTCGCGGCCAGCTTCCGGCCATTATCAGTCAAGCGTATTGAATTGCTCACCCGCTCGAATAATCTTGTGCGGAGGAATTCCTCCAGTTCCTTGATTTGTCGGCTGTATTGGCTCTGGCGCGTCGCATCCCCCTGGGCGGCCAGCACGATGGAGCCGGATTCGGCGACACTGCAAAACACGCGCAATCGCTCAATGGTGAATCCGCTGACGGAGGCAAAGATTTCGGTGGACATAACTGCAACCCTTTCTAATAACCCGTGACATAATCCCAAAAACATTAGAACCCGCCGCACAATGGCACATCCGTTTGAAAATGGTAAGAACTTTTTTGCAGCCCGGCCCGGCGGGCTGTCAATCATGTCACCCGGATGGCGATGCAGACTATGATGGACATGACTGCAAGGTACTTTTCCAGCGCCAACAACTACATATACAGGCCGGAGGGGCGGGACTACAAATGCGCCTCGTCCAAACATAAGCAAGCAAAACAAAAAGAAAGAAAAAATGAAAAAACAAAAAGTCATCATCAGCGCGGTTATCCTCGCCACAGCCTTTTTCGCAGGAAGCAAGGCGCAGGCGACAAACATCCTCGGCATTGACGTTTCGGCCTATCAAGGCTCGCTCTCGCAAGCCGACTGGAACAGTATCGCGTCCGGCGGCCCCACGGCCTTCGCCTTTGCCCGGGCAACCACCGGCTATGAGTATAGCGAAGATGCGACCTATCCAAACAACATGGCCTACGGCAAAGCCGCCGGCTTGCAGATGGGCGCGTATCACTTCAGCCATCTCTATGCCAACACCCCGGCCGAAGAAGCGTCCTACTTCTGGAACTATGCGGGCAGCCAGATCATTGCGGACGGCAAGAGCATTGATCCCATGATCGACTTCGAGGTTTTCTCGGGCGCGGACGGCGCCAGCAGTTACACGGCCTGGTTTAACGACTGGGCTGCGGACGTGAAGGCAAAAACATCCAGTTTCATGCATCCGGTTCTGTATGCCAGCGCCTGCGGCGGCATGTGCGATGTGTCCACCGCCTGCACCCTGTCCGCCTGGGTGGCCAATTATAACGGCGAGAACCTCTACTCCGGCAATCCTTGGAACGAATGCACCAGTTGCAACTACGTCGATCCCGGCACGGCCAACGGCTGGACTTATTGGCAGGTCAGCGATGCCGGTTCCATGCCTGGCATTTCGGGCGATGTGGATTTTGACGCCTATCCCGACAGCGCGGCGGATTTGAAGGCTTATCAGGGCGTCGGAGAATAAAGCAGCGCCCGAACGCGGGACAATCGGAGGCGGACTCCATCCCGCGCGATCCCATGACCTGCGCAATTTTTCGGATTTGCGCGGGTTCTTTAGACGTCAACACTAAATATATCGTCCCATTTATGAAATGGATGCTGTCCCATGCGTTGATCCTCGCCGGACTCGCGGCTTTTTCAGCCGCCGCCCAGCAAACCGGACCGCCACCCCAAACGCCCAAAGCGCCCGGCATGGAAAAACTCAGCTACGCCTTGGGCATGAATCTCGGCCTGCAACTGAAGCGCTCCGGCGTGGCCCCCGACCCAAAGATCGTTGCCATGGCCATCCGGGATGTCCTCGACGGAAAGCCCGCTGAAATCCAGCCGGACGAAATCCGCTCCATCCTGAAACAGGCGGAAGCCGCCGGACACTTTAAACTGTCCTCTAAGAATATCGCCGAGGGCGAGGCGTTTCTGGTCAAAAACGCCGGGGCAGACGGGATCACGACGCTGCCCGACGGCCTGCAGTACCGGGTGCTTAAGACCGGCCCGGGCGAGTTGCCGAAAAAGGCCCAGATTCTCACCCTTTCCTTTCGAGGCCACTGAATCGACGGCACGGAATTCCGGCACAACGATCATCTCGACATCCCCTTTTGGGGCTGCACCAAAGGCCTGTGCGAAGCCCTTCAACTCATGAAAGTCGGTTCCAAGTGGGAAATCTTTGTCCCTTACAATCTCGCCTACGGCCATCTTGGGGATCGGGCGGACGGTTTCGGGTCGGTCCTGATCTACGACCTTGAATTGGTTGCGGCCGAGTCGGAAACCGCGCATCCCAACCGGCGCCACAGCTCCGGGCGCATGGGGCATACGATGGACGAGGATCTTTTGCCGTCCAAATTCTGATTTCCAGCCACGTCAATCCTATTTTATGAAATTCAAATTTCACCGCGCCCCCTTCCTCGCCGGCCTGGTGGCCCTTTCCGCCACGGCCCAGAATTTTCCCCCGTCCGCCGCACTCCCGGAATTCGCCCCGCCCGGCCAAAGAAAAATCAGCTACGCGCTGGGCATGAATCTCGGCCTGCAAATCAAAAACATCGGGGCGGACGTTGATGTTAATATAATTGAGGAGGCGCTGCGGGATGCGTTGGATGGAAAACCCGCCCGGGTGCCGGAGTCCGAACTCCGCCCCATATTCAAGCAGGAGGAACTCGCCCGGCGCGCCAAACTCTCCGCCATGAATATGGCCGGGGGCGAAGCGTTTCTGGCCAAAAACGCCCGGGTCCAAGGCGTCATCGTCCTGCCCGACGGTCTGCAATACCGGGTGCTCAAGGCTGGCGCGGGCGACCGACCCAAAAGCAACGACACCGTGACAGTCAATTACCAGGGTTCATTTGTCAACAATAATGAATTCGAGCACAAGGAGCATTTCACAGCCCCGCTTGCCCGGCAAATCAAAGGATGGCAGGAGGCGCTGCCCCTGATGAAAACGGGTTCAAAATGGAAAATCTTTCTGCCATCCAACCTTGCCTACGGGCATGAAGGCCCGCGCAACATCGGCCCCGACGCGGCGCTGATCTTCGATCTGGAACTGGTCGCCATCGAACCGCCTCAAACCGTCGCTCAAGCCGCCGGCCCCGCGCCCGGCACGGCGGGAAAATAACATGCCACCCATCACCGCCCCGCCGGACTTTTCCCAACGGACACCTGACCTGACATGGTGCGATCAAGATATTGGGCTAACAAATGAATTTGATTGTCATTAAGCGGCCCGCCGTGAGCGGCGGAAAACGCCGGCATCATCGTGGGCGGTTTTCCGTCGCTGATGATGGCTCTCCAGGAAGCAAAATTCATCGGCCCCTTCAGCGTGTGCAAATCCGGCACGGCGGGATCGCGTTTGGGCGAATCGTGGCAAATGCCGCAATCCGCGATATACAATTTCACCCCCACCCTGTCGCGGCCCAGATCGGCGTGGCACGAAGCGCATTTGGGATCGGAGAATACCATCTGGGGATTCGACCTGGCCCGCTCACTGGCCGTCTTGCGTTCGGCGGGAGAGAGCGCGGGCGGGATGGGCGGTGTCGGAATATTCACCTCCACCCAGACAACCCGGGAACCGAGATAGACCGCCAGGGCAGAGACATAAAATGTCACGTTTTTTTTCAGCAGACCCGCGCCTTTGCCATGCAGATTGACCGTGGCATCCACCACTCCGTGACCGCCGGGAGGAATGTGCCACGGATTGGACGGCAAACTGGCCGTGGTGCAGCCGCAGGAAGTCACCAGACGGTCAATCGTGATTTCATTCGTCCAGGTGTTGGTGAGATTGAATTGAAATTTCACCATCGTGTCCGTCACTTTGGCGTCATAGTGCTTGACATCGGCGTCCAGCGCCAACTTGGACAAAATGGGGCGATCCGGCGCGCCTATGGCGGCATGAACCGGCGTGGCGAACAGCCCCGATACCGCAACCATGCCCGACAAACCCGCCCGCCACAAAGTCCGTTTCAATGCCCTCATAGGTGTGAGGAGAGCATAGCGGGAACAAGCGGTCGCGTTCAACACCTATTTGACAATTTATTGAATTTAATGTTCCCATTAAAATGAATTCCCAGTTAACAAATAAGTTATCACAGTTTGTTTTGCAGCCGGTTTCGGCTCGTTCCAGGGTGGCTTGAGATGATCAAAGTGGAATACCTCAGCAAGGCGTTTGGGCCGAAAGTGGCGGTGAACAATGTATCGTTCACGGTGGAGCACGGAGAAGTGCTGGGGTTTCTCGGACCCAACGGCGCCGGCAAATCCACCACCATGCGGATGATCACCGGGTTCATCCCGCCCACCGCCGGCAAAGTCACCGTGGGCGGCTATGACATGCTCACCAATCCCATCCCAGCCAAACAGCTCATCGGTTATTTGCCGGAAAATGCGCCGGTTTATGTCGATATGACGGTGCATGGCTTCCTCAGTTTCTGCGCGGAACTGAGCGGATTGCGCAGCGATGAGCGAAAAAAGGCCGTTCATCGCGCGGTCGAAATGTGCTTCCTTGAATCCGTCCTCTATCAAAGCGTGGATACCTTGTCCAAAGGATACCGTCACCGCACCTGCTTCGCGCAATCCATCATCCATGACCCCGAGATTCTGGTGTTGGATGAGCCGACGGACGGACTGGATCCCAACCAGAAACACGAGATTCGGAGTTTGATCCGAAAAATGGGCGAGCGGAAGGCGATCATATTTTCGACGCATATCCTGGAGGAAGTGGAAGCGGTTTGTACCCGGGCGATCATTATTGACCGGGGGCAGATAGTGGCCAACGGGACGCCGCAGGAATTGAAACGGAAATCGGAATACGCCGGGGCCGTTCTGCTGGCGGCGCGCGGCATGACGGGGGCGGAATTGACGGCGCGGCTGGCCCTGGCGTCCAGCGTCCGGAAAGCGGCCGTGGTAAAGGAAGAAAACGGGCAGACCTGGGTCCGGGTCTATCCCAAGATGGAAAATCGCGGCAGAGAACTTATCCGCCAGGTCCTGGCCGCGACGGATTCCTGTCAGGTGGAGGAATTATACACCGAGGAAGGCCGGCTGGACGAAGTGTTCCGCAGCATCACCCTGCCCGACACGGTAAAGGAAAATGGAAAATGAACGCGCCCGCAAAAATCAAAACCATGGCCAAACGCGAGCTGGGCGGCTATTTCTCGTCGCCGGTCGCCTACGTTTTCATAGTCATATTCCTTTTATTGACAGGGTTCTTCACCTTTACGATGGGCAACTTCTTCGAACGCGGGCAGGACAATCTGGATTCCTTTTTCATGTGGCATCCCTGGCTCTATCTTTTTTTGGTTCCGTGCGTGGGGATGAGGCTTTGGGCGGAAGAACGGCGCGTGGGCACGCTTGAATTATTACTGACCAAACCGGTCACCGCCTGGCAGGCGATTCTGGGAAAGTTTTTGGCGTCGTGGATTTTTCTGGGACTGGCGCTGGCGCTGACCTTCCCTGTTTTCATCACAGTCAACTACCTGGGTTCGCCCGACAACGGCGTCATCCTGGCGGCTTACACCGGCAGTTTGCTGATGGCGGGAACGTATCTGGCAATCAGTTGCATGACTTCCGCCATGACGCGCAACCAAGTGGTGAGCTTCATCCTTTCGGTGGTCATCTGCCTCTTCCTCGTCCTGTGCGGATTTCCGCCGGTGACGAATTTGCTGACGCGCATGGACCGGCCCTGGGTGGTGGACCTGGTGTCGTCGTTGAGCGTGATGACGCATTTTGAACCGTTCACCAAGGGAATGGTGGACTCGCGGGACGTGGCCTTCTTTTTCCTGGTCATCGGGTTCGCCCTGTTTACGAACGGCGTCATCCTGCGCAGTCACCGATCGGGCTGAAATCGCATGAAGCAGAAAAACTTTGAAACAATTATTTACTCCGCCGCAGGCGTGGCGGCGATGTTTGTGGCGCTGATGTCGCTCTACGTCGTGATCAGCGCGGTCAAGCTCCGCCTCGACGTCACGGCGGACAAGGCGCACACCCTTTCGTCCGGCACGAGGGACATCATCGCCCGGATCGGATCCCGGGTCACCATCCGCTTCTATTGCACGCAGGGGGACAACGCCATGCCGCCCTCCCTCCGCACCTACGCGCAACACATCGAGGATTTGCTGGCCGAATACAAACAAGCCGCCCACGGCAGAATCATCGTGCAAAAAATCGATCCCAAGCCCGATTCCGACGCGGAGGATTCCGCCAGGCTTAACGGCATCGAAGGTCAGGCGACGGGGCCGTATGGGGCCAACAAAATTTACCTGGGCGTGGTGGTGAGCATCTTTGATCAGAAATTCGCGTTGCCCTGGCTGGGGCCGGATCGGGAACGGCTGTTGGAATACGACATTTCACGCGCGATTGCGCGGGTGCTGGACCGCACGCCGCCGGTGGTGGGCATCATGAGTTCCATGCCGGTTTTCGGCACGCCTTACAACCCGATGACCATGAGCCGGGAGGAACAAGGCCGGGAGCCGTGGGCCTTTGTCGCAGAATTGAAGAAGGACTTCACCGTCGTGGAAGTTCCCCTGGCCGCGGCCAGGATAGACGACCGGATCAAAGTTCTTTTGGTGATGCATCCGCGCGGCATCACGGACGCCGCCCAATATGCCATCGACCAATTCATATTGCGCGGCGGCAAACTGCTGGCGTTCGTTGACCCGCACGCCTTTTTCGACGAGTCGCACGACCAGCAATACCAGTCGTTCACCGTCGTTGGTGAAAATGCCTACGGGCAATCGACCCTGGACAAATTGCTCAAAAGCTGGGGCTTGGCCATGGACATCAATAAAGTGGCGGCGGACATGTCCTACGCCAGCCGGAATATGAAGACCGGCGAAGTCAGGCCCACCATTTTGACCGTCATCCGCCCTGGGATTGAGAGCAATGACGCCGCGACCAGTCAAATAGACAATCTGGTGCTGCCCTTCGCCGGCGCCATCACCGGCAAGCCGGCCGCCGGACTGACGGAAACGGTGCTGGTCAAATGCTCGACCAACTCCCAATTGGTTGACAGTTTGATTTCCACCGCGGCGAGCGAGCAAATCCTGCGCGACTTCAAGCCGGAAAACGTGCCCTACGCGCTGGCGGTGCATTTGACCGGAAAATTCAGGACCGCCTTTCCGGACGGGCCGCCCGGCGGCAAAGACGGAGGCCAATTGCGGGAATCCGCCGGCAATGGCGAGGTGGTGTTGGTGGCCGACTCGGACATGTTGAACGACAAGATTTGCATCAGGGTGCAAAACGTCAACGGCCGGCGCGTGGCGCATCCCATGAACGGCAACCTCAACTTTGTGCAAAGCGTGGTGGAACTGTTTTCGGGCGACGACAATTTAATCAGCGCCCGCAGCCGCGCCAGCATGAGCCGCCCCTTTACGCGGGTGAAAGACATGGAGTCCAAAGCGGGCAAGGCGTGGGAGGAAAAAATCCGCGTGCTGGAAAGCAGGCAAAGGGAGATGGGCCGCATGATCAGCGCATTGCAGACGCATAAGGAAGGGGGCGAAGAGGAGAAACTCATCCTCTCGCCGGACCAGGAAACGGAGTTGGAGAATTACCAGACCACGCAGATTCAGGTGGGCAGGGAATTGAAGGAGGTGCGCCGGAACCTGCGCAAAGACACCGATGCCCTGCAATTTTGGACCAAAGTCGTCAACATTGGCGCCATGCCGGTGGTGGTTACGCTTTTTGGCGTGGTCCTGGCCATGGCCAAATACCGGCGCAAACGCCGGGCGGCAATATGAATCTTAAACAACTCATCCTTCTTTTAATCGTGCTCGCCGTCATCGGTAGCGCAGGCTTGATTTTATACCATCGCAACCAGGATTCGTGGGCCGTGCCGGAAGCCAGGATGGGGGACAAGGTTCTGCCCGATTTTCAGCCAAACAATGTCGCCGCCATTCACATCAAAGGCGCTCTTGATCTGAATCTGGCGCACGAAAACGACGGCTGGCGGGAACGCCACAATTACCCGGCCAATTTCCACCAGATCAGCGACGTGCTGATCAAGCTCAAGAATCTCAAAGTGGTGGAAGCCGACACAGCCGAACCATCCGATCTGGCGCGCGTCAACCTGGCGGGGCCTGGAACGGAAAACGGCGGCGGAACGCTGGTTGAATTCAAGAACACGCAGGGCCAGGTGACCGCCACCCTTCTGGTGGGTAAAAAGCACGTCCATGAGCAGAACGATTCCGCGCATTCGTTCATCATCGGCGGAACGCCGGACGGCTGCTACGTTCTTTTGCCCGGCGATCCCAAGGATGTCCTGCTCATTTCCGATCCGTTAAGCAGTCTTCAGGCGAATCCGCAAACGTGGCTAAACAAAGACTTTTTCAAGGCGGACAAAATCAGGTCCATCAGCCTGGCCTCGCCCAACGCGGAAGATTCATGGAAACTGGCGCGCGAAGACGAATCGTCGTCCTGGGCGCTGGCGGATGGCAAGCCGGGCGAGGTCCTGAACGCCGGCAGGATTTCCTCCGCAGCCAACGCGCTGGTCTCTCCCCGGTTTGTCGATGTCACGGTCAGCAACGATCCGGCCGCGACCGGTTTGGAGATGCCGAAGGTGGTGACGATTGAGACGTTCGATCATTTTACCTATATGCTTAAGGTCGGGAACAAATCGCCGGACGGGAATTATTATATGACCGTGTCCGTGACGGCGGAAATATCAGCCGGGAACGAGGCCGGAAAACTGCGGGACAAACTCAAGCAGGAACAGGCGCTGGCCCCGTGGATTTACACGATGAGTTCATGGATACTTGAACCCTTGGTGGCCGGGCGGTCGCAGTTGCTGGCCAACGGCGGGGAAGCATCCAGACCTGCGGGCGCATCGGGGAAGAGTTCTTCCGGCTGGACGCCGCATGTCATCCACTGACGGCAAAAGGCGTCAAGCGTAACCAAACATTTTACAGTATGGTTCCAGCGCGGGCAGGACGGGAGCCAGGTGCTTTTCATAAGCCCGCCACCGCCCCACCGACCGCGTATAGACCGGCTGGGTGACGTCGGTGTAGTTGGTGGACATGACCGGTTTCTCCCGGTTTTTCTCGTAAAACCGGGTCTGGTTTTCGTGCCATGACAGGCCGAGAAATTGCGTGACGCGGCTGCCTTCCTTTTGCAAATCGGCCACGGTGTCCTCGTAGCGGGTTTCCATCCAGGCCAGCCCCTTCCACTCCCGCACCGCCAGCCACACTCCCATCACCCGGCAGTAATGCTCCGCCAATTGGGCCAGGGTGAGGTAATTGGTCATGACATGATCCTGAAAAAAAAGACTGATCATGATGTCCCTCGGATCGCGCAAGGCGATCAACACCCGCAATTCGGGGAAGACGCGCAAAAAAGCGGGCAGCCAAACAGTGCGCGACGGGTTTTTATCCAGCAACACGGCGCCGGCGGCGGACGGCCCCAGGGTCATCATCAGATTTTTCACGTAACGCTGCCGCAACAGATTGAGCCGGGGCGCGGGAATGACCGGCGCGCCAACGTCGATCCCGGCTTGGACGGTTTTGAACGCCGGGGACTCGTCGCAGGCGGCCACGGCGGGATGGGCGTCAAGAATTCTTTCCAGCAAGGTGGTGCCGCTGCGGGCGGAGCCGGAAAGGAAAGCCAGGGGAACAGGAGCGGTCCGGGCGCGGGCGGGAAAAACCCCGGCCCATGTGTCAAGTATATCATTCGGCAGCGCCTTCGCCTGGCGGACTTCCATCTCGTGCCGTTCGTAAAAGGCCTTGCGCTCGGCTTCCTGATGAAAGGCCAGGCGGGCAAGCCGTTTGCCTTCGGCCAGGACGTCCATCGCCTCGTCAAAGCGTTCCATGCGATCCAGAAGCCATGCCAGTTCGGCGTGGCAGGAATAACGGACGGCCAAGTCGCCGGCCGGCGGGGCGAGCAGAGAGCGCAATTGCCGTTCGGCATCAGCAAACCTGCCTTCGCGCCGGTCCAAGTGCGCGGCTAGGAAGCGGGCCTGTTCATGAAGAGGGTCCAGTTCCAGACACTGGCCGACGGCGGCCCGGGCTTGATCAATGCCGCCCGTTCGCGCCAAAAACGAGGCAAGCTTGAGGCGCAATTCCAAGTTGCGCGGTTCGAGACTGGCGGCACTGACCAGCAAATCGCAAGCTTTGGCGTGCAGCCCGATGCTTTGATACTCATCGGCCAGCCGCATCAAAAGACCGGCGCTTTCCGGTTGGTAGCCGAGGAATTTTCCCCAGACCCGGACCGCCAGGTCAAAATCGCCCGCATCAGCGGCGGCGCGTCCGTATTCACCGCCGCCTTGGGGAAATTGTTTGACCACGGCGGCGTAAAGATTCAACGCCTCGGCATATTTCCTGAGGGCCATGAATTGGCGGGCTTTTGCAGGTTCTTGTTCATGCGTAACCAAACATTTTGCAATAAGGCTCCAGCAGCGGCAGGACCGGGGCGAGTTGCTTCTCGTAAGCCCGCCAGCGCCCGACCGACTTTGCATGAACGGGCCGGGTGACATCGCTGTAGTTGGTGGACATGACCGTTTTTTCCCGGTTGCTCTCGTAAAACCGGGACTGGTTTTCATGCCACGGCAGACCGAGAAATTGAGTGACACGGCTGCCTTCCTTCTGCAAATCGGCCACGGTGTCCTCGTAACGGGTCTCCAGCCAGACCAGCCCCTTCCATTCGCGCACCGCCAGCCAAAGGTTCATGATATTCACGTAATATTCAGCCAGTTGGGCAAAGGCCAGACCGTTGGTGTTGGACTGGTTCTGAAAATAAAGACTGACCATCACGTCCCTCGGATCACGCAAGGCGATGATGATCCGCGCTTCAGGGAAGGCGCGCAGGAAGGCGGGCAGCCAGGGCGTTTTGGACGGGCTTTTCTCCAGCAGGATTTTGCCCGCGCCAGACATTCCCAATGCCTTGAGGAAATTCTTGAGGTAGCGCTGCCGCAAAACATTAAGACGGGGCGGCGGCATGGCCGGAACGGTGATGTCGATGGAAGGGAGGATGCTGGAAAAGGCGAGCGGCTCGTCGCAGGCGGCCACACCGGGATGGGCGTCGAGGATTCTTTCCAGCAAGGTGGTGCCGCTGCGGGCGGAGCCGGAAAGAAAAGCCAGGGGAACAGGAGCGGTCCGGGCGCGGGCGGGAAAAGTCCCGGCCCATGTGTCAAGTATGTCTTTCGGCAGCGTTTTTATCCTGGCCAGCACATCCCCGTGCCACGCATCGATTCTTTTGCGGGCGGATTCCTCCGCCGCTGTCGGGCGGACAAGTTGTTTGCCTTCCGCCAACTGGTTCATCGCCTCGTCGAAACGCCCGGTGCGGTCCAGGATATGGGCCAATTCGGAATGGCAGGAATAACAGACTTGGGGTCGCCGGGGAACTTCCGCAATCAAGGCGCGAAGCTGGCTTTCGGCGGCGGCAAGTTTGTTTTCACGGCAGTCCAGATGGGCGGAGAGATAACGGGCCTGCTCCTCGCGAGGGGCAAGGGCCAGACATTGGTTGACTGCGGCGCGGGCCTGGTCAACGCCGCCGGTTCGCGCCAGGAACCAGGCCAGAGCCAGTTGCGTTTCCAGATGGCGCGGTTCGACGGCGGCGGCTTGCTCGTATAACTCGCGGGCTTTGCCGTGCAACCGGATGTTCTGGTATTCCCAGGCGATCTGGGAAAGAAGGACGGCGTTGTTCGGCTCGCGATGGCGGAGCTTCTGCCAGATTTGATCGGCGAGGTCGAAATCCCCCGTGACAGCGGCGGCGCGTCCATATTCCGCCAGAAGGCCGCTTTGGGGAAAACGCCTGGCCAGGGCGGCGTACAAAGCCAGCGCTTCCGCGTCATTTTGAGTCCCCATCGACTGCCGCGCCTTTTGCAGCTTCTTATTGAAATCAAACGGGGTGCCCATTGGGAAATGCTACCGACTATTGCCGGCAGATTCCATCTTGTTTTGACCTGCCGGAATGTCGGCCACGCACTATAAACAAAATTGGCAATTTGGCTTGACGGTTTGGAATTTTGATGTCCAAATCCGCCTGCGGCTGTAGTAGGAAATTTTCGTATGGTCATAAGGCAAAACGATTCTGGCGGCTCTGTCGCAGTGCGGGTTTTGATGCTCGCATGTGTGTTGCTTTTGTCTTCTCACTCCATTCTCGCAGATGGGACAAACCAGATGCCCAATGTTCCACCCCTGTCGTCCGTCGGGGTGGGGTCAGGCGCAACCAACGAGATTGGCGGCTTTCCCACCCCGGTGAATCTTCGCATCGGAAACTTTCTGAGCGTAACATTGACAAACGTGGATTCCGACATTCGGTCGCAACTGCAACAAGTCGGAAACATCAAACTGATCCTCGCTGGAGTTCCCTTTGCCGGACTTTGCCGTAGCGTCAACTGGCTCACGAGGGACACTGCCCAACTGCGGTTTGAACTCGCCTTTGATCCGACGAATCGCGTCCAGTGGGCGGAGGTGCTTAAGAACTCGGCCAACACGCCGTTGGCAATCGAATTAAAGAATGATTCGGAACTGCCCTGCCAGCCTGTTAATTTGATAGCCATGGATCCCGTCCGGGCTTTTCTGGCCATCGGAGTGCTGATTCTCTTCACCTACGTTTTCTTTTTTCTGGTCACACGGACAGAAATAATACGGGATCCGGCCAGCCCTGTGGCGGGCGATTCCGGGAAGCCGACCCTGGTTTGCGGCGCGATGGCGTGGGCAAATAAATCCGATGTTAAAACGGCCCCGGCAGCGCCTTCAACCGTTGGGATCACGCCCGAAATCCCCGCCACTAACGCCGCATCCTTGGAAACGGACTCAAGACGTTCGAGGAAAGTCCTGGCCGACGAGGAAAAGGATACCCAGGCCAGGGGACGGTTTTCCACCCTGCTCTGGCCGTTCGCATTTTTAGCCGCAGCGGTAGCCGTCTCTTACCTGGACGCCGGCAAACGAAGCTTAACTTTCCTGGGAACGGGCGGCGTTGGAATTGTATTCCTGGGCTGCGTTCTGTTTTGGACCTGCCGTCACTTCAAAAAATATTGGGACCCGACCAGAAACGCCGCAATGGAACTCCGCGCTTATAGTCTGGCCCGGACGCAAATGGCCATATGGTTTTTCCTGATAATATGTTGCTGGGCCTTTTTATGGCTCCTGACCGGCGCCAGTAACACGCTGACCAATACTGTGCTTATCCTGATGGGAATCGGAGCCGGAACCGCCCTGGGAGCGGAGGTGCAGGATGCAGGCAAGCCGACGACCATTCAAAACATCACGCAGCAAATCCAGAACATCCAAACCAAGGTTCTACAACAAACCGCCCTGCCGTTGGAGAACCAGCAATTGGCCGTTTTGAAGTCTCAATTAGCCCGGCAAAGTAAGAGTCAGGGGCCGGCCACCTCCGGGTTTTTCGACGATATTTTGACTGATTCGGATGGAATCAGTTTTCATCGCTTTCAGATGTTCATCTGGACGCTGGCGCTCAGCGTCGTTTTTGTGGTGGAAGTGTGCCAGCACCTTAGTATGCCAGATTTTGATGCCACCCTTTTGGGGTTAATGGGAATCAGTTCGGGAACATATCTCGGTTTCATGATGAAAGAACCCCATTCATCCAATCAGAGCACGCAGAGCACATGATGTCCGTCTTGACTATTAATCTTATGAAAAAGCTCTTTTTACCGGCGAACGCGGCCGCTTTGATCCTGCTGGTTGGCGCGGGCGGATGCTGCACCTCCAAACAGCACCAGTTGGAAAGTGTCGCCCGCGACTGGTGTATGACCATCCGGGCGAGTCAGGTTATTCCCATCTACCCTTTGACGGAGGATGTGCAGCCGGGTGATATTTTCCTTGTCCAAACTCCCATCGACAAGCAGCAGGACGACTACAATAAAAAGGGCTTTCTTGCCCTGGACAACCTGATCGCCAGGCTTAATCCGACGGGTTACTCCAATTTCTACGCCAAGTCGTTTTTATACACGAATGAAGAAGCGACGCTCCCGCATGACTGGACCGCATCCCCCCTGACCAACTGGGAGCGCGCGCCGCGCGCCGGCTTTCCGTCCTATTCCTTTTCTGTCAAACATGGAGTTGGAATGAATCTGGCCGTCCCCATTGACGGTGTTCCGGTGGGATTGAGCCTGATGAATTCGGATGCGGCCGATGGCACGGTGAGCCTTGAACAGGCGCGGACCATCGGCGTTGACACCATTTCCTTATGGAACCAAGTGCAACTATGGGGGCAGGACAATTCCGGTTTTCTCGGCCAGTATGGCCCTGCCGAGGGCCAGACGAATTATGTGCGAGTCATCACGCGGGTTTATGCGTGCGGACAAATGAACGTGAACTTGCGCGATGCCAGCAGCCAAAGCGGCGGGTTGGATGTGGGGGCGGCCAAGCCGGTGAACCTCCTCTTCCCCCAGTTGTCAACCAATACAACGGCCACGGTGGTGGAGACTTACACAAACCAACTGAATACTCTGCAAAGCTACACGAATGGTTTGAATGCCCTTCAAAGTTCGCTTCCCGGAGGCAGCCTGCGCCTGGCCGCCGCGAGTTCGCGTTCGGTCTCTCTTGTGCAAACGTTTGTGCCGCCGCTGATCATCGGATACCTCGGCTTCGATTGTGAAATAATGGACAATGGCAGTCTTGGGCCTCCCATCCCCACTCATGCCCGGCTTGAGAGCAATTCGCAGGTGCATCAAGGCGTCCTTCTTCCGGTTCCCACGCAAGCTGAAATTGAAATCGTTCGGGAATTAACCGCCAAAGTTGGACAGTTGAAAACGGGCGGCGACACCGCCGCCGCCAAGGCGATCCTGGCCAGGCTGGGCAAACCATGCGGGCCGAAAGACGATCCGTTCGAACGGCTTCAAGATGCGGTCAGAGAAGGGGCCTTGGAACATTCGAAATTACCCAAATTAAAAGACGCGTTTGGAATCTGATCCGGAGGAAATATTATGTTTACAACAGATGAGGATTTATCATTAGGCGACCAAGAGGCCGCCATTCAAAGCTATGAGGCTGGCGCGTGCGAATTGTTGGGCTTTATGCCGCTCATGGACGGCACGAACAACAACGGGGTGAGTTTCAGGGAACTCGTTGCCGGATCTGCGCTTGACACACCCCGCCTCACCACCGAACAGAGACCGCCGCCGGCGACGCCGATTTGTGTTGCCACGATCTATGTGGCGGGAGTTCTCACAAAGGTTTGGGCATACCGGTAAGGCGGCGGTTAAAACAGCAACGGGACTTCGACAACCTTGCCATCCGGTTGCTTGAAACGCAGCACCTGGCCGCCGGGCGTTGTTTCAATCCTGCAAGATTTTGCAAGCTTCGAGGTTTCTTTGGGTGTGACTTCCACAAAAAAAACGCCAACCCGATGAGCCACTTCGTCGCCCGTTTTGAATTTGCGGGGATGATCGGAATAAGAACCATAGAGAACGTCCGTATAGACGGCAAGGGAGGAATACTTTGAAGCTTGATCGTAAGTCACGCCGGCTCCATCCATCATGACAACACCCAATCTGCCATCCACGTTGGCCCACGATCCTGAAAGAGCAACAGGTTTTTGAGGCTTCTGCCAGTCGAATTTGATTTTGCCGGCCTCCTCGGAAACAAGCCGCGTGCCTCCGGTTAATGAATCATTTTCGATGCCTATCGGCAGGCCTCGCTCGCTTCGCACGGTGATATTCGTCAGCGCCGTGACGCGGTCTTCATAGACCACTGTCTGGCTCCCGACCGAAATCATTTTGAGTGTTTGTTTCAGCCATCCGCCGTTAATCAGCACCGTTCCGCTGGTTTCAAATCCATCCGGCGTTTTTTTCCGCGAATGTTCGACAACTGTCATCTTGTTGCCACGGCCGGCAACCTCGAAGGAGCCAATAAATCCGTCTATTATCGGGACTATAAATTCGGGATTGCTCTCATGGTCTTCAATCGGCATCAGCAAACCCATGATTCTGTTCTTCCACGAAAACGAGGCGAATTTTTGCGGGGTGCGTTGCCCAATAAAATCCACATAGGGATAATCCCGGACGCCTTCCTCCTGGGCATTGGCTTCGCGCGCGGTCAGGGGTTTGACGGAGGGTCCGAACATTTTGTGCGCCAGAAAACCATAGGAGGTCAGATCGACGTTTATGGCGTGGCGGCCGAATCCGGCAGGCGAACCGGGAAGGGTCAGGCTTCCATTGCCCATGACCTGCCAGGCGCGCAAGTATTGCAGGCTGCTCTGTTCCATGCGGGCGGCGAACGGGTCCTTGTCCCGAGTGGCCAGGGTGGCGTAAAGGTCAATGAAAGGCAGGCCGTGCAATTCCCAATCCATTCCTTGAGGGTCGGCCGTTTCAGCCCAAGGCAGAATGATTGTCTGAAACATCCGCCATGTATCCATCAGATGGTGGGTGGCGGCTTGCGGAACGGGCTGGCCCGCGCAGGCATAATATATGGCGGCCTGGGTCAAAAAATAGGAACTGCATCCGACATAAGAGGGGTGAAAGATGTTGTGATTTTCGAGGGTATAATCCGGTTGCAGATTCGCCCCCAGTACCCATTTGTTCACCGGCCGGCCGTCCACCATGTTGGTATCATGGGTATCCGCTTCCGTGCAAAGCGTGTTCATCATGTATTTGATGGCCGTCTCATGCCAGAGTTTTGCATGGGGATTGGATGGAAACATCAATTCGCCCAGTACCAGACAGGGCACGTTCCAGCCATTTTCCTCAGCTTTAGTGTCCAACCACAGTCCGGTCGGCGGGTTGCCTGTCGCCAGCAGATCGTCCTGCGCGGTCATCACACGTTCGATGTCCTGCCTCAACGCCGGATCCAACTTGTCCCAAATCAGCCAGGAGCCGAAGGCGAAAGTGCTTGTCCAATAGGACGATTGCCAGGTTTTGAATCCGGGCCTGTCCATGCCCCCCCATTGCTTGCCGTCCGTGCATTTCTGCGTGCTGGTGAAATGCGTCGCTGTCACATAGCGAAGCGCGGCGGTGGTTTTGGCCAGCAAATCCTGACGCTCACTGTCACTAAGGCCATTGTCATATTTGAGAAGAGTTCCACAACCCACCACCATGTGGCCGATCACCCGGATGCCTCTCTCGCCGCTGATTCCACTGCCCCAGTAGCCCGCGGCGGGATCAAACGACGAGTTTGTCCAATCACGATCCGCGTGAATACAGGCGTCGTGCAAAAGTTGGATGTAAGTTTGTTGGATTTCCTTTTCCGAAAGCTTGTGAATTTGATAAAGGCTTTCCCCCGACACACAGACCGGCAGCAGCAGAAAAAACGCAAAAAACCTAAGATTCATTGTCCGATTCTGCCCGCCGGCGCCGCTGAATTCAATGGACAAACCGGCATTTCCGGTGGACAAACTGCCGCAAAGACCATTTGCGGGAGACGATCCTAGTTGGTCACGATATTCGGCAGTTTGTAAAAACAAACCCAAGACCCGTTGATCGACCCCGCATCCACGGTGGCTCGCGCGTTGTTCACGTTAAAAGCGGACCACGTCACGTGCCCGTCTTCAAAAAGAAAATTGCCCCCCGACGGGACGTTCCCGCGACCGGTATTCGCGTGGTTGGATATCGGAACGGTTATTCCGCCGGGATTGTCCGTCCAACTCAACGCGCCGGTATTGGCCGTCACGTTCCAACTGCCCAACGCTTGCAACAAATCGCTCATAATCGGCGCGAGATGGAATGGGCCGCCCATTTTCTGCCGGGTGGCCCAACCGGATAACTGCGGCCACGGGTCGGAATAACTCCAGTTGTCAGAAGCCGGGTCCAAACGCTCGGGCAGGTAGAAATAGCCAATCAGCGGCGCATAAGCAGTCCGATCGTCAACCGCCGAGGCCTCAAGGGAATAGGGGGCGCTGGGGCAAACCATCACGCCGGACCCGATGGTTGGATCAGCCGCAGTGCCCCGCACATCCTTGGTCAGGTAGGCGGGATAAAAGTTGTTCGTAAACAACGGCGAAAGCCAGCTCATGTCCACTCCGAGCGAATTATCCGGAAAATATCCTTTGTTGTCTCCGGCATACATGGTCACGGCCACGCCCCATTGCCTGAGATTGCCGGTACACTCGGTTATGTATGCCTGGTTTTTGGCTTTGGCCAGGGCAGGCAGAAGCAACGATGCCAAGATGGCGATGATCGCGATGACGACCAAAAGCTCAATCAGTGTGAAACCACACGCTTTTTTCAAACGGCCAATCATTTTCACCTCATGTCTTAATTGTGTTTTTTTGGAAATGTCACTACGGAAGCGTCACAACCGCCGCGAATAACTGGTTCTGCCCGACGGTGCTCCCAGGCAAGGTATAGGTGGTGGTCGTCCCTTGCGAGACAATCGGACTGGAATTCACAGCCGTCCAAGTGACCGGACGGCTCAGATTGGTGGTGGTGCATACATTGTAAGTCGCTCCGGAAACAGAAGCCCAGGTAATGGTGAGCTGGCCACCGGCTATGGTTGGCGCCGAAAGGGTGGCCGAGGGCCAGTTGATCGTGAACGTGCCGGTGCCGGAGAAAACGCCGTCCGGGTTGGTGGTGTTGGCCCCATAAACGCCGGGAGCCTGCTGGACGCCGCCAACAAACAGGGCGCCAATGGTCCCGGTGCCGCTGTAAGCGAGGTTCACAACCGTGCCGGAGACCGCGTTGAGGGTGGCGGTCGAAGCCAGGGCGGAGGCGTTGTCAAGTTCCAGTGTGCCTGTATTGGTGACAGTGACGTTGCCCGCGATGGAGCCAGTGGCGTTGATGTCCAGCATGCCGGACTTGATTATGGTGCCGCCGTTGTAGGTGTTCGCTCCGCTCAAGACGAGCGTG
>Ga0181535_10002215_pt1 | contig 24124 bp, 21 predicted proteins | sample PEATcosm2014_Bin_44_FD_119774 | JGI IMG/M metagenome (GOLD analysis project Ga0181535, IMG submission 119774) | Peatland microbial communities from MTU Mesocosm Facility, Houghton, MI, USA - PEATcosm2014_Bin17_30_metaG | ecosystem: Environmental > Terrestrial > Soil > Wetlands > Peat | place...
CGACGAGCAGGGACAAGCGATGATCGAGACCGCAATGACGATCATCATTCTCACATTCATGATGGCTTGTATCGCATCGTTTGGGATCGCCATCTACCAAAGGACTCTGCTAGCTCAAGCCGTGCAGGCAGGGGTATCCGATATGCAGCAATACCAGGGCGTAAGCGGCGGCACTAACCCTTGCACTCAGGCGACTACGGATATGCAAGTCGCGGCGTCGCAGCTCAATTTCTCATTGATGGGAATTGCGTTTTATGAAAATGGCGTTCAAGTTTCAGGGGCTGCTTGCGTCAGCAATCTTGCGCCGAATAGTACTGTTGGGGTAACGGCGACTTATCCTATCTCACTTGGCTACTTCTTCGGCAGCACAACACTTACCCTGAGTTCGACGTACTCAGTGGGTCCAGTTCAAAATTAACCTGGTTCAGCGAGGAAAACTCAATGGAAACGATGAAAAGGTCTTTCGTCCTCAGAGCGCTAATCGACCAGCGCGGGCAAATGCTGCCGTTGGCGGTGTTAGGAATGGTCGCACTGGTAGGGCTGGGTGGCTTGTCTGTCGACATTGGACGAGCCTATGCTGTCCGTACTTCGATCCAGACTGCTGCCAACGCGGCGGCATTGGCGGGCGCGACCCAGGTTTATGTAGGTGGTTCCACTGTTTCCGCAGCGTCCACCGAGGTAGCGGCAGCGGCGAACGCGTACAGCGCATCCACGGGCGGACTCAATTACAGCAACTTCAATGGAACGGTCACCACGACTGTGTCGACGCCGTGCATCACCGCGTTATACACGGGAAACGTGACCTGTGCGAACACCTCCAACACCCCGAATGCCGTGAGGGTGACAGAGACGGCCACCATACCGACATTCTTCCTGGTGATTGCTACCGTGAAAACGCTTACGGTACACGCAACGGCGACCTCGACCATAGCAGGGGTTCCGCCATATAACATTGCGATCGTTTTGGACGGCACGCCGTCCATGGTGAACACGGATCCAAACTGCGCTGGATTGACCGCCGAGCAGTGTTCATTGAACGGTATTCAAACCATGCTGAAACTGCTCAAGCCCTGCGCCCCTGGCGCGGTGCCTGCCTCCGGCACCACGGCTCCTTGCCCTGACGCCACCTCAGCTATGGCGCGTGTTCGCGTCAGCATGTTCTCGTTTCCGAACCTCGCAACGACAGGCACGGGCTCGGTTGCAAATGACTACAACGGATTTCCCAACTGCACCGGCGCACCCACTGCTTACCCGTATACCTTGCCGAATATACCTCCGATTCCGCCAAATACCGGATACGATGCCGGCTACACGCCCGTCACCTATTCTGGCGCAAACGCTACCAATGGCAACCCGAATCAGGGCCATTACAAAGCCTCGTTTACAGGGACCTACCAGATCACGCCTCCCGGAGTCGGAGGAGCGGATGCGAATGGTTTCCAGAGCGACTTCTACGATCCGACCCAGCCAAATAGCCTGAATGTCAATTCCACTCTCGTGAAAGCGGTGGGAAATGGCGTCAACCCAGGTTGCCTGGTGCCGCCGACAGGCTTGACGGATGCCTCCGGCTACTCGGGAGGCGGGGAAACCTATCTCGCGGGTGCAATCTATGCGGCTCAGGCTGCGCTTCAGGCCGAAAAGAAGGCTGCCGATGCCATCCTGGGTGTAAGCACGAAGAGTGCGCTCATCGTGGTCTCTGACGGTCAGATGAACACCAATAAGGGCATGTTCCCCGTGGGCGACGGCTATACAACGGTCTCGTCGAACGGGCATCTTACGATGACCTCAAACGGCACCTACCCCTCCTACATCGACGCTTGCCAGCAGGCCATGATTGCGGGCCAGTACGCAAAGAGTGCAGGGATCGATGTCTATGGTGTTGCCTACGGTGCTGAGTCGGGTGGATGCACACCCAGCTGTGGCGTTGACAGCACGGTCGTTTCGCCGCTTCCATCCTATGTCAACTACAACTACTCATTCAGCTCGACTGGCCAGATTCTCCCCTGCGTGACCATGGAGAATATCGCCAGCTCAACCAGCAACTTCTACGAGGAAGTGTCAAGCGTAGATTGCTCGCTCGTGACGACGTCCAATGCCGGTATGGACCACCTCGGCTCGATCTTCAGCTCGATTACAGCGAGCATGAGCCCTAAAACGTACTTGATTCCCAACACCCTCAACTAGCAGCAGCCAGAACGAGAATCACCTCAGCAACCCGGCGGGTCCGTCAAGGACTCGCCGGGTTGTTCGGTTTTGGATCAAGGATTTCGTGATTCAGTTTTGAATGGGCACGGCCCTACAGGCTGCGAAAGAGCCCGGAGGAAAGACGTTGTCCGCAACGAAATCCCCTCAGTGGATAAGAGCCCGTCAATTGCGCCGCCCCTGCAGGGCTGACTGGTGATTGTTGGCTGCTTTCTCGAAGCCGAGGCGCGGGGCTAACCAACACTGCGCCTAGGGCTCGATAGAAGCCGGAACGCGTCTGGGCGACGATTTAGATCGATGCGACTGCCGTGGGAGAAGTGACCAAAGCAAACCTTACTCCGACTCTTCCGGAATGATCAGCAGCACTTCGACTTTGACATTCTGCCCGTTTTGCGTCGCCGGCCTGAACTGCCACTGAGCTAGCGCGCCGAGCACAAACTGCGCCTGGGCAAACTCCGGTGGGAAGGCAATGGTCAAGGCCTCGAAGCGGCCGGCCTGATTCACAAAGCCGTGAACCATGAGGGCATCGGCATCGATTGAGCCCGGCTCGATGTTGGGCCGCACAATGCTATAGGGCCAGGGCGCATCGATGTGCGCGATGGTTCCGGGCGTCGCGGCGCTTTCGGCCTTCGAGAGCGAGTACTGGAGGATCCAGCTCTTTGACAGACCCACGGGCAGGTAAACCGTGTACGCCATCCTGCCGCTCCATACATCGGTGATCTCCGGGTACCTGTCTTGCAGCGCGGAGCCTACCACGACCGCGCCGAACTGGCCCTCCTTCTGCCGCGTGATATGGGTTGTTTTTGGTAGGCCGCCCAGCCCGCGCCCGTCTTCAGCGCCGTTCTGCGCGTTTCCAGCGTTGCCCGAGCCTTGATTTGCTCCCGGTCCACCCGCGGCGCCGGCCGGATTTCCATGACCAGCGTGCGAAGGCTCCTTGGCCTTCCCCGGCGCCAGAGACCCCGCCGAATTCGTCGAGGCGGACTGATTGACCGGCGGAAGCGCGACGTGTCCATTCGCCATCTGAGTGTCGGAGAGCGACATGATCTGGCCTGAGGCCGGTTTTCCGGAGCCGGCCGCGGTGGTCAATGGTGCAGGTGGCGTCGGTTTCGGCCCTTGGATCACCACGGGCGAAGTGGTGCTGGGAAGAATCGGCTGGGCCGGCATCGGCATGTCGCTCGGCCGGATGGCGATATCGGAGAGCCTGAGTGCGGTATTCGATCTCTGAATGACAGGCTTCGCAAGAGCGACCGGAGGAGCTTGCGGCGCAGGCGCCTCGATCGTCTTCACCTGTGGCTTGGACGCGTTCCAGATCACCACGGTCGGCAGCGGGACATTGACCGGGAGCTTAAGGGGCTTGGGGATATCCGGCTGCACCAGAGTCTGGTGCACCTTAGGAGCGTCTAGAACCTGTCGCATCAGAGGCTGCTGTTCTTCAGGGCCTCCGCCTGGCGGAAGCGTGGGAGCCTTGGGATGCACGCTTGGAGAGTGGATTGCGCTCGACGCCGCTCGCTCAATCTCCGGATCAAGCATGTGCAGATCCAGATGCCTCACAGCATATCGCTCAGCGATCGCCGGGGTCTTGATCTTTGGCGCGGAGAAGATTCCGAAGAAGACAAGCCCGAAGACCGCGGTATGCGCCACCATCGAAAACGCAAAGGAATAGGGCCTGCGTTCCAAATCGGGTTGTGCCGAAAAGAGCGATATCGCAAGGGAAGAACTCATGACCGGATGGATCTCCTCCCTTGCACCGCCTGGCTTTCTCGCGGCGGAAGCGGCATATCGGCACTCGCAGCTTGATCGGACGCCAAAGCTTCTGCCGCTCCCCAATCAAGGTTTCATTATAATGTTTCCAGAATCGCTTAGATTGTTGAACCGCGATATAACTCATTTGATACCCCCTCTTCATGCAAAGGGCCTTTCGATGCGTATTTGACGCTGCGGGGGAATACACTGAACACGCAATTAAACTTGTTTGGCAATGTATTCGCTAGACTCCGATTTCGGCGTACAATCGAAGTTGGTTTTCTTGCGTGCAGTATTTGCCACAAGAGACAGAAAGGCGAAGCTGGCTTGGCAGCCAGTTCAAACGGGCCTCAAACATGAACCGCAGATTGACCCTGATCCTTCTCGCCGCTTTTGGCATAGCTACCGTATGTACCTTCGCGGTCTATCACCTGGTTCGGAGCCGCCTTACAACAAGACCAGCAGCCACCACGAGCGTGATTGCAGCCAAGACCGATATCAAGCTTGGGACCATTCTCAAAGATCAAGATCTCACGACGATCGCGATCGCAGGGACGCCTCCGGTTGGAACCATTCTCGATAAGGACAAGAGCCGCGCTATCGGGCGGGGCGTTATCTCTGACCTTTACAAGGATGAGCCCATCATGGAGAACCGCCTGGCAGCTGTTGGCGCCGGCGGTGGATTGGCAGCCGCCATTCCCGCGGGCTTCAGGGCTTGCGCCGTGAGGGTCGATGAAGTCGTGGGCGTCTCCGGCTTCGCGACTCCAGGCATGCGCGTGGACGTTGTGATGTCCGGCATGCCTCCGGACAATACCGACCCCAGACAGGGTATCCAGGCGCGTACGATTCTCCAGAACATCCAGGTTCTGTCGGCCGGTACCGAGTATCAACAGGTCAAGGACACAGAAGGCAAAGCGAAACAAGTGCAGGTGGTCAATCTGCTGGTCACTCCGGATCAGGCCGAGATCCTGGAACTAGCCAGCAGTCAGGTCATCCGCCTTGTATTGCGGAACCCGCTGGACACAAAGACCGATCCGGTTCAGGGCACGGCAACGATTAACCTGTTTGCGGGTCCGAATGCCCCTGCTGCTGAGAAACCGAAGAAAGTCGTTGTGGTAAAGAGCGCTCCCAAGGCGGCGGCTCCCTATTCCATAGAGGTAATCAACGGCTCGAAAACGAGCGAAGAAAAATTTGCTTCTCCCGAGGGACACCAGTGAGAGCGAAGACTGGCATTACTATCGCAAGTTTGAGCGCATTATCATTTGTCTTGTGCGCTGGCATGGGCCTTCGGGCTCAATCATCCGCGTCTCCTTCTCAGCCCACAGGCGTAAGCACTCAGGACTCGGCGAATGACCTTTCGGTTGCTGTAGGCAAGACCGTATTGGTGGACATTGCGTGGCCGATCAAACGGATCGCCAATAACATGGCCGAGATTGCCGATGTTCATGCGACGAGTCCAACCGAGGTCATGGTGCAGGGCAAGACTCCCGGCGAGACAAGCCTGATTATCTGGGATACCCACGGCGGCCGGCAGTTCTTCAATGTGACGGTGCGCGCCAATACTTCGGCACTGAACGACAACCTGGACGCGATCCGCCGCGAGCTCAGGACCGAGCTTCCCGGACAAGCCCTGAAGGTCAGCTCCGAGAACGGCTCGATCTTCCTGCGCGGAACGGTCAAGGACCTCAATAGCTCTGAGCGCGCGGTCAAGATCGCCGCGGTTGGCTTGCCGGGCGCAAGCGCTGCCGGCGTGACCGGCAAGGTCGTCAACCTGCTCAATGTCGATGTCCCCGAGGGCGATAAGCAGATACTCCTCAAGGTGCGTTTTGCCAGCGTCGACCGCAGCAGCGAAAAGGAAATGGGCATCAACATATTCGATCTCGGCGGGCTGAATACCACCGGAGGGGTCACAACCGGACAATTCACGCCGCCGACGATCATACCTCCGATTGCCGGGGCTTTGGCATCGGCGACGATTCCGAATCTGAATCTTTTTGCCAGTCCCATCGCTAATTTGCCCTTTGGCGTAAGCATTGAGGCGCTAGAGACCAAGGGCGTGGTCGAGATTCTGGCAGAACCCAACATCCTGGCGACCAACGGCAAAGAGGCCAGCTTCCTGGCCGGCGGAGAGTTTCCCTACCCCGTTGTCCAGGGTGGCTCGGGCGGTACGGGAGCGTCGGTCACGATCATGTTCAAGGAGTATGGGGTTCGCCTGAACTTCATCCCTACCATCACACCCCGCGGTACGATCCGTCTCCAGGTGGCTCCCGAAGTCAGCGCCCTCGACTTCACCAATGCCGTCGAGGTCTCTGGATTTGATGTACCCGCTATCACCTCAAGAAAAATGAAGACTGAGGTCGAGTTGGGCGACGGTCAGAGCTTCGTGGTCGGCGGACTGTTGGACAACCGCGATAACGAACTCTTCTCGAAGGTCCCCTTTCTGGGAGATATCCCGATTCTTGGCAAGTTCTTCCAATCAGTCACGAAAACGAAGTCGAACACCGAGCTGATCGTCATTGTGACGCCGGAGATCGTTGCTCCGATTCCAGCCGGCGCACCGACGCCTCAGTTGAAGTTCCCTGGTAAATTCTTGCCGCCCAACACTGGCATTGCGATGAATACGCCAGATGCCAAGACCCCCGAAAACACTCCCGCACCTGCGCCGGCATCCATTCCGATCGAGAAGTTGCTCGACAGCATGAAACCCGAGACGCCGCTGATCATCGAAGGGAGTGGAGGAGGCTTTGGCGCCGGCTCTGCCTCCGCCCCTGCCGCCGCCGCCGCTGCTCCCGCGACCCAGTGAGGTTCCTGGCTGCCCCTCATCGCGAGGGGCAGCCAGCAGAGTTCCAGATGGGCCGCATGAAGAGCGTGGCCAACAGGCAAAGAGATACGAGACAACCGGATGAATCCGTTTCGCTCAATCACATTGGGATTGCGGGGATACTTCTCTTCAGCACGTACGCCCTGCCCGGATATCCGGATGCATATCGCGAACCTGACACGCGACACGGTGCTCGCCACTTGCCTGGAAGTGGCCGACAGCGGTCCAAAACGCAATAAGGGTTTACTTGGGCGGAAGAGTCTCTCCCCTGGAGAGGGGTTGTGGATCTTTCCCTGTGAATCCGTTCACACCTTTTGGATGCAATTTCCAATCGACCTTGTCTATCTGGACCGCCAGAAACAGATCAGGAAGCTCTGCAGCGAAGTGCCTCCGTGGCGGCTGTCAGCCTGCTTATCGGCGCATTCCGTCCTCGAACTTCCGCCCGGCACCATCCGCAACACGCAGACACAGCCTGGGGATACACTCCAGTTCTCGGATGCTATCTCAACCGGTGAAGTTTCTTCGCTTCCGAGTTGAATACCTCCGCTTGGTAAACAGAGCGGCATCCACTCGCCGCAAAGCTAATTCTCCAATGAGCCGATATTTGCCCTGTTTTCTGAGACGCCCATCTCAGAAGGGAGCCGCCGTCGACATTCGCCCCTACTGGGGCTGCGTTTTCATTCTTAAAGTTGACCAGGCGCCGACCCATTTTGTGGAGGGAATGGTTGCAACGAGGTACCAGATCAGCCACGCGGGAGCAGTCCAGTAAGTCCACTGTGTCAAAGCGAAGGCATAGGAAGAATTGCAATACAAAATGATCTCCACCAGGGCGCTCAGGAATGCTAGAGCGACCAAAAGGTCCCGCGAACGGACAAGAAACGCGGCTTGCAAGAGTGCGGGTATGACCAGGCCCTGATCGTAGATCCAGGTATAGGGCGCCACCAGGATGGAAACCAACATCAGCAGGCTGCCGTCGGTCAGCCAGTCCCAGGTTTGTCGTCGACGCCAGAAATAGGCCAGGGCCCATGCGCAGCCCAGGGCGGCCGGCAGGTACTGGAGCCAAATCGACTGAGGGCTGAGCCAATGGCGCAGCAGGAAACTCAGGCACGGAATGTATTCCCTCTCAATTCCGGACGACCGCACCATCTGCGAGTATTGAATCCACTCCAATGGGTTCATGAGATAGGTGACCGCGCAGCTTGTGGCCATGCCTGCCGCAATGCCGATCGCAAGCCTTTTGCTTTTTGAGTAAACTGTCCAGGCGATCAAGACCACACCGAACGGCAGAAAAAGCTGCGGTTTCATCATGCAAAGCCAGAGCGAGACCCCCGCCCAAAAAGGACGTGAGCGATACAGGCAGAGAAATAGGACCAGCCCGAGCAGGGGAAAGAGGGAAGTTTGTCCAAAGACCATGCAGAGCAACGCCGGCCCAAAGGTATAACCAAGCAAGTACCGGCGATTTCGGGGTCGGCCATAAATAATCCATAGAAGGTAGACCGAAGTCACGAGGCTTCCAAGGAGGAGAAAGAACCACAGCAGCCATCCCACCCTCAGACTGAGGAACTCAAGCGGAAGAACCAGGGGGAGCGTCCAGGGTGGGTTTCGCATGAGACCCACTCTATCCTCGGCGGCCGTCCCGGCCGAGTGCTCGATCCGCATCATGGCTTCCGTGTCGTAAGGATTGGAGTGGTGCGCGAGTTGCTGTGCAGTGGCCCAATAGAAAACATAGTCGCGTGTGATCGGAGCCGCAGGCGAGATCAGCTCCATGCCGAGAATCCCAACCATGCAGCCGAAAGCGATTCCGCAAACGGTAACGAACGGGAGCACCGCGGCCGTGCGCAGGATACTTCGGTGTGCGCTGAGAAACTCGTTCATCTTCATATCGGGCAACCTGATCCCAGAATGGCTTTGCGGTGGGCCGCATCGTCGAGCGAATAAGCACACGACGACAGAGGACTTCTCTGCGATTCGATGGTAGACAAGTCCGGCCGCGATCGGCGTTGATCGTTTTATCGGCAGCATCAGCATAATGTGCGGGTTCTGGTCTAAGCAAATGATGGAATGGCAGTGAGATCCATTCCCGGACATCGATTCGCTTTTCCTTTCGTTGACTGGATGGATCAGGCAGACGACAAGGGCAAATCATCGCCGTCTCCGGACCCGAAACTTGTCTCGTTCGGGCTTTCACGTGGAGCTTTGAGCCAATGGTAACCAGATGATTACTCGGCTTAGCAATCTTTAGTGATGTATACAAGGCATGGCTGTGTGCCTCCCACTGTATACAGTTGTATACAGTCCCGTCCAAAGCCCCAATGGGTCGATTTCATATGTTATTGATTTATTATGACGATAGTCATTGTTTCAGGATGGAACGCCAGTTGCTAGTAGAAGAGCGACCCGGCCTGAAGCTGGGAAATTCAATCTACGGAGAGGATCCAAATGAATAACATGCTTCTGAAATTGCAACTGAAGCTCCAGGAACTGATGAACCGCGAGGAAGGTCAGGATCTGGTCGAATATGCTCTGGTCATCGCTCTGGTTTCCATCGTTGCTGTCACCAGCCTGGGCACCCTGGCCACCAAGATCACATCTGTTTTTGCAGCAATCGCCGGCGACCTCTAACCCCGATCGAGATGATCCCTGCAATAGCAGGATAGCAGCATCGTGAACTCATATCCTCCACCACCAGCTTCGGTCCGTTGCGGGAGAGATCACAAGGCATTGCGGTTGCTTTGCAGTGCTCTCTCCCGCTGACGATCACCGTTCAACTTGAATCTTACAGGGAGACTCGAATGCGGCCCGCGATATGGAGGATTTGTTGTGAACTGAAAGACCTGGTCAGGCGCGAAGAGGGTCAGGATCTGGTTGAGTATGCTCTTGTTATCGCCTTAGTTTCAATCGTCGCGGTAAGTAGTCTGCATACGCTGGCCACCAAGATCACCTCTGTGTTCACAGCAATCGCCGGCGACCTTTAACCCAAATCGAGATGGTTCCAACGTAATCGTACTTGCGGCATCGCGAACCACCTCCTTTACCAGACTCGGCCCGGAGTACCGGGGATCCACGGAACGGTAGGATGGATTTTCCCGGAAAGCGATCCGGACTGTAAGCCAACTCACCGGGAGGCAGCCTCATGCGGTCAGCACTTTGGAAGATTCGTTCCCGACTGCAAGACCTCATCCTGCAGGAGGAAGGTCAGGATCTGGTTGAGTATGCCTTAGTCCTCATGATCGTTGCGATCGCTGCGGTCGCAGCAGTGGGGAATCTATCCGTAATTGTCGTTAACTACTTCCACTACATCAATACGAACTTTCCATGATGTCGTCTGAAAACCTGCTGAAGAAGGAACGGTCCGAATTTATCCGTCCTCTACTCATTTACTCTTTGGCCGGAGAGACTTGCAAAACAGATCAGTTGCCGGGGCGGTCTCTCCCTTGCTTTTTTACCTTTGTGCAGGATTTCCTTGATGCTTCCTTCAATATTGATTTTATCTTCCGCCGAGAGGGAAGCACGATTCGCCTTAAATAGCCATCTCCGCAGTGTCCTTTGTGCTGTCGCGGTATAGTACCGATATGCTCCTGATTTCTCCTCCGAAACCTGGCCCTACTCTGATCTTGATTGAAGCCGGCCTTACAGGCGCCGCATGCGTATCGGTCCTGGCATGGTCACGCCTTGGTTCCTCGTTCTTTCCGCACATTGAGCGTGCCTTTGGCAATCTGGCGCGACGGAAGGGTTGGGCTGTCGCCCTGGTTGGTTTATCGGCGCTCCTCTTGCGCCTTGCCATTCTTCCCTTCTGTCCCATTCCTTTGCCATTCGCCACCGATGGTTTGAGTTTTTTGCTCGCGTCTGACACCTTTGCACACGGGCGATTGACCAATCCCACGCCCGCTATGTGGACCCATTTCGAGAGCATCCACATCAGCATGCAGCCCACTTATATGTCCATGTACTTTCCAGCGCAGGGCCTGGTGATGGCGGCAGGCAAGGTCCTGTTCGGACACCCTTGGTACGGCATTCTGATCAGCAGCGCATTGATGTGCGCCGCCATTTGCTGGATGCTGCAGGCATGGCTTCCACCCAGCTGGGCATTGCTCGGAGGAGTGCTGGCGATCCTGCGTCTGGGCCTCTTCAGTTATTGGATCAATACATATGCGGGCGCCGGCGCGATCTCGGCTCTCGGAGGTGCGCTCGTGCTGGGCTCGCTGCCAAGGCTAATGAAGACAGCCCGGTTTCGCTACGGCCTTCTGATGGCTGTGGGTGTTGTCCTTCTCCTGCTAACTCGCCCTTATGAGGGCCTGCTTCTTTGCCTGCCTGTGTCGGTCGCGCTAGGCCGCTGGCTTCTCTTTGGAAAGAATAGGCCAGCCGCCGTGGTGCTGGTTCGCCGCGCCGCCTTTCCGGTGTTGCTGATTGTGGCTGCGGGAGTGTGGTTGGGATACTACGACTATCGCGCCTTCGGAAGCCCCTTCACTCTGCCCTACACTGTCGCGCGCAATACCTATGCTTCTGCGCCATACTACATCTGGCAGCCGCCGCGTCCCATACCCAATTACCGGCATGAAGAAATGCGGCGCTTCTACAGCGAAATTGAGCAAAATGGCTATGAGAAGCTGCACAGTGTATCGGGCTTCATTCCCCAGACGCTGACAAAATTCGGCTGGTCGCTGATCGCGTTCTTTGCCGCCTTCGCCCTGCTGCCTCCGCTCATCATGTTCCGCCGGGTAATCCTCGATCGCCGTCTCCGCTTCCTTGTCCTGTGTCTTCCATTTTGGCTGGGCGGCATGACGATCGGTATCTTTCTAATTCCTCACTATCTGGCCCCATTCACGGCGGCATTTTACGCACTGGGACTGCAGGCAATGCGCCACCTTCGTTCTTGCAAGCTCGAAGGGACGATCGCCGGCCTGACGCTGGTGCGTCTTCTTGTGACAATCTGCGTTGTGATGGCCGGCTTGCGCGTTTTCGCCGAACCGCTTCATCTCATTCCTTCCGAGTGGCCGGGGGGCGAATGGATCTTCTTCTGGAATGGTCCAGGGCATTTCGGTACAGAGCGCGCTCAGATCGAAAGCCAACTGGAACAGATGCCTGGCGCGCAACTCGCCATTGTGCGGTATTCCCCAAAACACTTTCCTTTGGATGAGTGGGTTTGCAATGCAGCGGACATCGATGCCTCCAAGGTGATATGGGCGCGTGGGATGGACGCAACCAACGACCTGGAACTCATACACTACTACAAGGACAGAAAGGTCTGGCTGGTGCAACCTGATTCGCCGGCGCAGCAACTCTCTCCATACCCGATTCCTGACGGGAGCTCGGCATCGCCCACTGGAGTAACAAGATGAATGCAGCTTCTGCCCCTGAGATGACTAGAGCTTCAACGCAGAAGGCGCATTCAGCGTGGACTATCTATCTCTTGTTTGCTCTCTGCGCCAGCGTTTATCTGTTTCCGTTCATGCGGATCATCATCGTCGGAAGGGACGAAGGCTCGTTTCTCGACGGCGCTGTAAGAATTGTTCAAGGCCAGGTCTTTGCCCGCGACTTCTTTGAGATCATGGGGCCAGGATCGTTCTATTGGTTAGCGATCTTCTTCAAGCTCTTTGGCGCCACCTTCCTGGCGTCGCGGATATGTCTATTCACTTCATCGCTGGGGATGGCTCTTTCGATCTATTATCTCTCTCGCCGGATCTGTAAACAAAACCAGGCGCTTCCGTGCCTCATTGTGGCGGGCACCTCTTTTGGAGGGCTATGGCCGGAGATTAGCCACCATTTGGACAGCAGCTTTTTCGGATTGCTCTCGGTAGTCTGCGTAGTCTTTTGGCTTGACAAGCCGAGAAACAGCTTCTTGATTGCTGCGGGGATCTTGTGTGCTGCGGCGACATTGACTTTGCAACCAAAAGGTCTTTTGCTGTTCTGCGCCATTCTTTTGTGGCTGTGGATTCAGCGCCGGAAAACCTCCGTACCTTTGTCTTCGTTCCTTTGTTTCGCCGGAGGTTATGTCGCGGTAGTCATGCTTGTGCTCTTGTATTTCTGGAACCAGGGAGCCCTGAACGGCCTTGTCTATGCCAACTTCGTCTTCCCGTACCATCGCTATGGCACAGTGAATACAGTTGCCTATGCGGATGACGTTTTCAGAATCTACTGGCAACCCTGGGCGGCCGGCGATGGTTCGAGATTGCTGCTTGGTATCTCCGTGGTCAGGATTATCCCCTTTCTTTTCGTGGCCGCGTTGCCCGTGCTCCTGTTAATCGCCGGCATTCGATACAAGTGGAAGCTCGCAACACCCGAGGTTGCACTCTATTGGCTCTGTGGCTGGGCAATATGGTTTGGGGAAATCCATCGCAGGGATATCTTTCATCTGGTGTTTGGTTCCTCGCTGCTGATTGTCGTATGGGTCTATTCGCTGACTCAAGACAAGAACAGGCTTTCCAAAACCGCTCTGCATATCCTCGCTGGCTCTGCCATATTCATCGTGGCTTTGAATGGCTGCTTTGTACTTATCCAAGGGGCGCACACCTCGGTGACTCCTGTTGGCAAGGTATCGTTAATAGGCGACGAGACGATATTGAGGTTACTGAAGGAGCACGTTCAGCCTGGAGAAAAAGTCTTGATTTATCCGTTTTGCCCAACATGCTATTTTCTGAGCGCAACCGCGAACCCGACAAGATATAGTCTGCTGGTATACAACTACAACACTCGTGAGCAGTTGCAGGAAGTTGTGGGTGACTTAGAGAATCAACGGGTCAAGTACGTGATATGGGATTCGGAATTCAATGCAACGATGAATAAGTTCTTCCCAGGAGTATTGCCCAAGAATCCGAACGATCTTACGATCGAACCCTATTTGGAATCCCACTATTCAGTGGTAGAGGACGATCATGGTATCCGTCTGATGGCGCGGAAGTGAGATGACTCTGCAAACCGACATGAGAGCACGTCATGACGTCGGCTTGTCCAAATCGTCGAGCCGCCGGCTGTGTGGCGGTCGGTTGGGGGACCAGATCCCATCGTGTTTGCATTCTTCACCGGATTACAGGAAGTGTGCTGGCTTGGCCAACGAAGGCCAGAGAATGACCGGGGTTGCAACGGCCGAAGTTATTATGGAAGAGAACGTAATTCTGGTTATCAAGAGAAGGGGGGAAGAAGCTGCAAACTGACAGGAAATCGGATCCGGAGTTCAACCGCTATGCTTCCTCCTACGCAGAGTTGCTCGATGACCCGCTCAGGAACGGATTCGCGCGTGACCCGCTTCACTTCCACCGAAGAAAGTGGCTTCTGATTGAGCGCCAATTGAAGCATGCCGCTATGACGCCGGCAAATGTGAGATGGCTCGACGTTGGATGTGGACGAGGCGACTTGCTCGAATTGGGCGGTGGCAATTTCCTTCAGGCCGTTGGCTGCGACCCCGCTGCGGCCATGTTACCCTCGAATTCCTCATTCAAGACCCATAAGCAGCCTTCTCTTGTTGAGCTTCCATTTACGGATGGCTCATTCGGTTTTGTGACGGTGGTCTGCGTTCTGCATCATGTGCATGGAGGAGACAGGAACCTTCTCGCCAATGAGATCCGGCGGGTTTTAAGCCCTGGGGGACTGTGTTGCATCATTGAACACAATCCCTGGAATCCTGTGACCCGGAAGATCGTGAGCAGATGTGCGGTCGATGCGGATGCGGAGCTTCTTACGGCGCGTGAGACAACCAAACTGGTTGAAGCGTCCGGCTTCGTTCCATTCAGGACGGAATACTTTCTTTACCTTCCGGAGAGAATCTTCCAGAGATTCGGCGCCATCGAAAGGCCGCTGTCTCGAGTACCATTTGGCGGTCAGTACGCATTAGCTGCCCAAGCACCTTTATAGGGCTATAGGCTTTTTTCCACGATGAATCTAGGCCTACCCTTTGCCTCCGCGTATATCTTTGCGACGTATTGTCCGATAACTCCTAGACAGAGCAACTGTATTCCCCCCAGCATATAGAGAGGAATCACGATTGAAGCCCAGCCGGGCACGGCGGCCAGGTTGAGCATTTTGGCGATCAATGCCCACGCGGCAAGACCAAAGCTCAGCAGGGAAACGAACATACCGAGAAGAGTAATGATCTTTAAGGGTATCTCGGTGAAGGATGTAATGCCGTTCACAGCCATCGAGACCATCTTCGAAAGGGTGTACTTGGTTTCGCCTGCGGAACGCCCCTGCCGATCGTAATAGACAATCGAGGAAGGGAAGCCAAGCTGCGGGACGAGGCCTCTGAGCAGCAGGTTGCTTTCTTTGCAACTGCGCAGTTCTTCCACTACTCGCCGGCTCATTAAACGGAAATCGGCGTGATTGAACATCAGTTCTACGCCCATGGCCTGAAGCAGACGGTAGAATCCTTCGGCCGTCGTGCGCTTGAATAAACTGTCCGTCCTGCGATTGCGACGGATGCCGTAGACGACTTCGGCGCCATGGACATAGGCGCGCACCATCTCCTTGATGACATCGATATCGTCCTGCAGGTCGGCGTCGATGCTGATCAACACTTCGCCGGGCGTCGAGAGCAGTCCGGCCAGGATTGCGCTCTGCTGACCGAAATTCCGCGAGAGCTTCAGACCGTGGATGCAAGCGTGTTCACTTGCGAGACGCTCAATGACGCTCCATGTATTGTCAGTCGATCCATCATCGACAAAGAAGATGTAAGGCTCAGCAATCAACGTCTGCTGAGTCAGCTCTCCAAGCAATGTTACAAGCCGGGTTGCGGTCTGGGGCAGCACCTGCTCTTCGTTGCGGCAGGGAATAACAAGAGTCAGCGACGGGCGAGAAGCGCGTTCAACCGGTTGAGTCATAGATCCTTCTTCTCTCGCAGGCCGATCATGGAGTCGATCGTGGAAACATGGTTCCTATCCAGGGGAGGTTTACAAAGAGCAAGAGCACAATGAGCGCCACGCAGATCGTAAGAGGGATCATAAGCTGTGGCTCGCGATAAAGTCGTTCCGGATTCTGGACAGCGCTTTCGTGCCGGAAGGAGAGGCTGAAATATGCCGCCATGAGCCATGCGACGACAGGGAACGAAAGGATCAGTTCAATGCGATAGCGCATCATGAAGGCGCCAAAGAACAACATGCAGGCTGCGGCATAGAAGGTGGCGGAGTTGAGCAGAGATTCTTCGCTATAGTGCGCGAAGGAACTGCGATAGCTGGCCGCGACTGCCGGGTTGGCGATCTGACGGTATTCTGAGAAGCGCTTGAGGCTCATGAAATAGCAGCCCAGCATCCAGTAAGAGATCAGCAGCGACGCCGGCGGAAGCATCACCGTAATCACCGAATACCAGCCAAGACAAAACCGCAGTGGATTATTGATCGACTCGGTCAGAACATCAATGTAGGCAATCTCCTTGCTCCGGATGGGAGGGATGTTATAGACGCACCCCATGACCCAGAGAGCTGCGGCACTTATCAGAAATCCCTTGCCCAGCAAACTGGATAGCGCCAGTCCGGCGATCATCATCGCGATCCATTGAGCATAGCCCCATCCTCGATGAACCAGTCCGCTGGCCGCGGGCCGATTTTTTTTGGTGGGATGAAGCTGATCGAATGGCGCGTCCAGAATCTCATTGATCACATAGTTACTGCAGGCAATGAGGGTTGACGCCACCAAGCCAATCAAAACGCGAATCAACAGCCGCGATGAGAGGCCCGTTCCGGATAATGAGATTGCCAAAACAATTCCGGGAACAATAAAGAGCTGCTTGATGCTGTGATCGAGCCTCATGATGCGGAGATGCGCGGCAATGCGCTCAGAGGTTTTTGCTGGGCGTTGGCTGGACATGGCAATGTTCACTTGCATCATGTTACGGCATTTTCGGAAACACTTTTGAACTTTATTACAGTATGTACCACCCCCAACGATCTTCAAGAGATGCTGTAGCGCAACGAGGGCACTTAGCAATGTCTGTCTATGCGGTGGCCCGCCGCTGCTCGCGGGCGCCCAGGCGCACACTCACCACCTTGGAGACGCCGGGTTCCTGCATGGTGACGCCGTAGATCATGTCGCCCGTCTGCATCATCCGCTTGGAGTGAGTGACAATCAGGAATTGCGTCTCCTTGCTGAGCGAATGGAGCAGGTCTGCCAAGCGGCCGACATTGGTCTCGTCGAGCGCCGCGTCCACTTCGTCGAGCGCGCAGAATGGGCTGGGTTGGAACTGGAAGATGCCCACCAGCAGCGCCAGTGCGGTCAGCGACTTCTCGCCGCCCGAGAGCAGAAGCACGTTCTGCAGCTTCTTGCCCGGCGGCGAGGCTACGATCTCCAACCCGCTTTCGGCCTGGTTCTCAACGTCGGTGAGGCGCAGGAAGGCCTGTCCGCCCTGAAAGAGCCGCGCGAAGACCTGTGCGAAGTTTTCGTTGATGCGGGCAAATGCCTCATCGAATTTGGTGCGTGAAATCTGATCGATCTCTTTGATGGTGTCTTGCGTGTTCTCGATCGACTCCATCAGGTCCTTGCGCTGCGTTTCCAGGAAGCCGTGGCGCCCGGCGGTCTCCTTGTACTCATCGAGGGCCATCATATTCACCGGACCCATTAGTTCGATTCGCTGGCGCAGCTCGCGGCAGGTCTCCTCTTCGGCGGCCAGCTCTTCGCCTTCCATGTGCGCAATTTGTGCATCGGCGCGCAGTGCGGCGGCTTCAAGGTTGACCTCCGCCAGACAGCTTGCCTCCAGGTGTTCGAGATCCGAACGCAGCTTGGCCACTTCGCTCGACCGGATCGAGCGGTCTTCGCGCAACTGATCCAGAGCGGCCCGTCCGCTTTTGAGCTGTGTCTCCATTGCGGCCAGTTGCTGGCGGAGCGACTGCGCCTCGGCGGCCAGCTTCTGGGCCTTGGCCAGAGCCTCGGCGCGCATTGCCGTCAATTCCTGCTCGCGCTGGGCAAGCTCCGCGCTCTCTCTCACGCGCTGTTCGCGTTCCACGGTGGCCGCGCTCCGCTGCTGCTCGATCGATTGCACACGGCGCTACAGGTCGGAGTGAAGCCGGTCGATGCGCTGGAAGGCCGCCTCGGCGCCGCGTCTGCGTTCCTCCAGGCCGGCCAGCTCCGCTGTCACCTCAGCCGCCTCCTGTTGCAAGGCCTCGCGCGCCTGCCGCAGCAACGCCAGCCTGGCCTGCAACTCATCGAGGGCGGCCTCGGCCGTGCGGTGTTCCACCTCCAGACTAAGCAGTTCCTGACGCTTTTCGTCGATACCGGTCTTCTTTGCCTCGCGCGCGTCCTTGTTGCGTGCGGCCTGCACGATCCACTCTTGCAGCCGCCGCTCGACGCGCTGCGTCTCCGATTCGATCTGTTTCAGCGCTGCGCCCTGATCGGCGGTGTCGCGCTCCGCCAGGTGGCGTTCCTCGCTGCGCGTCTCCAGCTGTGCGGCCAACTCCTCGATGAGCTGAACGAGTGTCGCCGCCTCCGATTCGGCTTTTGCTAAACCCGCCTCCATTTTGGCCAGACGGCCCTCAGCCTCGCGCAACTCACGCTTGAGCGCAAGCGGGCCTTCGCTGGCCGGCTTGCCGCCGGTCACGGTTGCATTGTGGAAACACTCACCCTCCGGCGTCAAAAAATAAGCGTGCGGATGATGTCCCGCCAGGCGCAGCGCCTCGCCGGGATCATCCACCAAGTAGCCATTCCCGAGTTTGGGAAGTATCGTCTCCAGCGAGTGTCCAAAGCCGTTCAGCACGCGAATGGCATCCTTCAGCGGAGTGACGCCAGGGCCGCTGATAGTCTCTTTGATCTCCTCGAAAAGCGCGCATTGCTCCGCCGAATGAATCAGGAATGTCGCTCGTCCATCGACGCCGGACTTGAGCAGTTGCACGCCTTGCTCAGCGGCGATCCAGCTCTTCACGACGACATAGTTCAGCTCCTCGCGCAGGAACTCGTCCACCACGCCCTCATGCTCGCCGCTCACCTCGATGAAATCGGCCAGCGTCCCCACTGGAGCCATGCCTTGCCCCAGCGCGCCCGGCTTCAGCAGCCGCCGCACCGTATCGGTTGAATAGCTGTGATTGCGAATCAGCGATTGCAGCGAGTCGCGGCGTCCGGCAACCGTTGCATGGTCGCCGCGCAGTTGGTTGGCTCGTGCGCGCAGGGCATTCTCCTCCGCGCGGCGCGCTTGCAGAGCCTCACGAAGGGATGAAATCTCGCCTTCCAGCCGCTTCAGCGCCTCAGCCGCGGACTCGAAGCCCTGCCGGGCCTCGCCGCTCCGTGCGCCCAGATTCTCCAGCTCATTGCGCGCCTGGCCCATCTCGGCATCGAGCCGCTCCGCTTCGCGCTCCAGTGCGGCAAGACTCTCCTCGCTCTGCATCGTATGGTTGCGAGCGTTGCCGGCCAGCGTCAGCAGGTGCATGGCGTGGCGCCGGTTCGTCTCCAACTCGCGCTCTGCCGTGAAGACTTCCTCAGCCGCTGTGCGCGCCTCTTGCTGGCGCGCTTCGACCCGCTGGCGAAAGGCCTTGGCCTCACCGGCGGCTGTCTCAAGAAAGCTATGCTGCTGCCCGCGCTCCTCGGCGATTCCGGTCAACTGCAACCGCGTCTGCTCCAACTCGGCTCCGGCTGCCGCGATGCGCACTTCGAGTTCGCTCACGCGTTCCGTGTTGGAGCGGTCCCGAGCGGCGGCACGTTCCAGCTCGACCGCTGCCGCATTGGCCTGGTTTTGCGCCTCCTGGCCCTCGTGATCGAGCTCGTAGCCGCGCTCGGTAAGCGAGTGCTGGCTTGCCTCAACCTCATCAATCCCCGCCGCCGAAGCGTTGATCCGCTCGGTCAGGGCGGCGATTTCCTGTTGAAACTTAACCTGATCGGCATCCATCAGCGCCATGCGGCTGGCCAGCACCACCAGCAACCGCTGGCGCAGCTCGCCGCGTACAGATGCAAAGCGCTCAGCCTTGGACGCCTGCCGCTTCAGGCTGTTCATTTGCCGAGTCACTTCTTCAAAGATGTCGTCCACGCGCGCAAGATTTTGTTTGGCACTCTCAAGGCGCAGCTCGGCCAGCCGCTTCTTGTTTTTGAAGCGTGTAATGCCCGCTGCCTCCTCGATGATCGCCCGCCGGTCGTGCGGCTTCGAGCTGAGCAACTGTCCAATCCGCTCCTGCCCGATGATCGCGTAGCTCTCCGGCCCCAGGCCGGTGCCCATGAAGATGTCCTGAATATCCCGCAGCCGGCAGAGCTTTCCGTTCAGCAGATACTCGCTCTCGCCGGTTCGGAACAGGCGCCGTGTAATCACCACCTCGCCCTTTTGCGGTGTGCGCTGGAATTTTCGGCGGCGAATCTTGAGCACCACAGCCTGCGGACCCTCACCGGTCGAGAATGTCTGCGGCTGGCCCGCTCCTTCAGCATCCTCATCCCCCAGAACCTGGCCAGGCTGCTCGCTGGCGATGATCTCCTCGGCCTCGCTGGCCCGTTGGCGGCGAACCTCGTCTTCGTCCCAGTCGGCTGGACCGTCGTGGTCAACCTCCACCAGCGGCTCCACGGGAATCGGCCCCTCATAAGCCTCCGGATCGACCATGGTGATCGTCACCTCGGCCATGCCCAGCGCCTTGCGCTCGCGGGTTCCGGCAAAGATCACGTCCTGCATGTGCGTGCCGCGCAAGGTCTTGGCGCTCTGTTCGCCCAGCACCCAGCTCACCCCGTCCAGAATGTTGGACTTGCCGCAACCGTTTGGCCCCACCACAACGGCAATGCCCGTACCCGCAACGGTCAACTCCGTACGGTCGCAAAAGCTCTTAAAGCCGAGAATGTGGATTTTCTTTAGTTTCAGCATCTTCACTCCGGGGTGTTGAGGCATTGGTTCAACAAGTGCGTTCGAGAAGGCAGCGTGCCGCCAACAACTGTATGCCTCAGATGATTGCCTTCTGATTACAAACTCTACGGACCCCGGAGGGCACGGTCAACGGCAGAGGAAAGGGATTTTGTGGATAAGGGGGGGCGCAATTCCTGTTCTTGGAATTTCCTAAAAAAGCGGTGCAAAATTGGGATCTTCCAAGCGGTTTTGGCGGTTTTTTGCACAGGTCGAGAGGAGGCTGTCGTCAATCTTGCCGGCTTCAATCAGATCATTTTTAAGTCTCAGGATCGAGCGCTTCATTTCGCCGAAGCCGCCGTCGCCAGTGTGCTTGCGTGCTGTGTCGCCGGAAGCGCCACGATCGCTTGCTCTGGAATACGGGTCGAGGCAGCCATCCATCGCATGGCATTGGGAAAGAGCGAATAATAGAGCGGAACAAGAATATGGCCGGCGACGGTGACCATGGCGCGCGAGCCCCAGGTGGCCAGGAACATGCCGCGGCCGAGTTGCGCTCGCAGAACTTTGTAATACTGCTCCACGCTCTCGCCGGCCAGGAACATCTGTGCGGCGAGAGCTGCACTGTGCATTGCGATCGACATGCCGTCTCCGGTGAACGACGGGATGACCGCTGCCTGATCTCCAATGCACCAGAGTCCGGAAGGCCTCGCCGCGAGATACCCATAAGGAATGGGAGCGATGGCTAGTGGCCGCTCCCACAGCGCCCTTGCACCATGAAGGCGCTGACGCAGATGCCGATTCTCGTGGAGTATTTCCCTCAGCAGTCCAGTCCATCCGGCTTTTCTTCGCAACGCGGCGCGCCTTACCACCAGACAGAGATTTGCAGCGTCAGCCTCGACCAGCGACAGTCCCCCATATCCGCCAGGAAAAAGAAATACCTCGATGAACCCTCTCAGCTCCTCAATTTGGGCGGGTACAAGTTGCCAGTGCAGTTTGAAGCCGATGAAATCGGACTGGCGGGTCGGGGGCCGGTCCCATCCTCTCAGATCGTGTTTGCCGGTAGCCAGAAACGCCGCATTGGCGCACACCGAACCGCCGCCGCGAAGCTGTGCTGTAGCCTTGTCGCCGTGCGTTGTCAATTGCTCCACAAAGACTCCGCGCTCGACGGTGCACCCACATTGCTCAGCCCGCAAAAGCATGGCCTCATCCAGTGCATACCGTGAGAGTGAGAGTGCGGTAAAGGGCAGCGGCGCTTCTACGACCTGACTCTTTGACGAGAGCCGCAAAGAACGGATCGTGGCCGCGCCCAGATCGAGCGGTTCAACTCCGGCCTGGCGCAGATACTCAACCGCTTCGGGACTCAGGAATTCTCCGCAGACTTTGTGATGTGCTGCGCGTTCCTTTTCAAGCAGCGTCACGCCGCGTCCGCCATTGGCCAGCAGAATGGCAACCATGGAGCCGGCAAGACCGCCTCCAATGACAAGGTTGTCAACCATTGAGATCGTCCCACTCACAGAAGCATTCCTCCCGGCACCGCTTTTCGTCTGGCTACACACAGACGGGCGGGTTTGAAGCTTTGTATAGCAGCTTCGGCCGGCCCAAGGCCAGCCCTGGCGCAGAGCGCGTGCCAATCTTGCGGCACAAAGGATCGCGCAATCGAGATCGGGCCATCGTGTTGCACAAATGGATGCAGCCCGGCCAACTTTGAAAACACGCGAAAGAAGTGGTAGGGGAAGGCCGCTCGCGATAGATCGTTGATGAACCATCCAATCTCGGCGTTGAACTCCATCCATTGCAGAAATCGGACGATGTCGCCGTTGGCAAGATGATGTGTAAAGAGGGAACTGACCACGAGGTGTACTTGCTCGCTCGGTGCATACGTGAGGACATTCGCATTGACCCATCGGATTTTGCTGTTGGTTGGGCTGGCCTCGGCGGCGATGGCCGTAGCATCGGGATTCAGGTCGAGCCCAGTCAGTTCAACAGCGATGGCGCGCTCATTTGCCCATCGCTCAATCCGTCGCAGAGAGTCCCCATATCCGCAGCCAACGTCGAGAATGCAAAGCGGATTTGGGAGAGTCCACGCATTGATTGCCAGTGCACTGAGCCAGTGCAGCAAGGGGCGGTAAGCCAAAGTCAGGCGGTTTGTCGTGGCCAGGCCGCGGAGATACGATCGCAATTGCTCGCGGCTGCAAGGCTCATCCATCAGCTCTGTGAGCTGTGCGCGAATGCTGAAGTCCGGCGAGTTATGCGGCATGAAAGAGCATCGTCTCCGCGGTAAGTCCTGGTCCGAACGACATGGCGCAACCTTGTTGCTCAGCCTGGGCGCGTTCCATTACTTTTTCCAATACAAACATCACGGTCGCCGAGGACATGTTGCCGTACCGTGCCAGAATTTCTCGCGAGCAGGAAAGCGCATCGGCAGGTAATCCAAGGCCCTTTTCCACCGAGTCGAGGATCGAGCGGCCTCCGGGATGTATTGCCCACAGGCCTATCGACGTGGGGTCTTCCCTTCGTGTGATCTGTCGGCCCGTTTCCTTGAGGGAAAGACCGATCTTGCCCGGAACTTCTCCTGAAAGGTGCATGTCAAATCCAAGCTCGCCAATCCTCCATGTAATCAGCGGGCTTGTCTCGGGAATGCAAAGCGCCAGAAAGCTGTCGATAGCGAGTCCGCTTCGCCGCGCACTTACCAGGCTGGCCGCGCATCCATCCGCGAAGACGAGAAATGAGAGCACCTGCTCCAGCTCGTGAGTTTCTTGAAAATGCAGAGAGCACAGCTCCAGATTCAGGATCAGCACTGTGGCCCCAGGCTCTGACCGGACGATATGGCGCGCCGACTTGAGGGCGTTGATCGCGGCGTAGCAACCCATGAAGCCTATCATGGTTCGCTCGACCGAAGGCGAAAGTCCTAGATAGTTGACAACCTCGAAGTCCAATCCGGGTGCGTAGAGTCCGGTGCACGAAGTAACAATCACGTGCGTGATGGATTGCCTCTCTTCCCGAGTTAGCGAGAGCTTATCCAATGCGCGTCGCGCCAAATCCGGGGCATAGCGTTCAAATAACTGCATGCGGCGAGCGGTTGAGGGGAAGTCACCCGGCACATAGATTTGCTCTTCATCCTTCCACGAGCCGTCTTCCGTGACGATGGGGTTTACAAATGAGTAACGCTGCTCGATGGCCGACAAACGGACCATGCGGCGAAACAGGTTGCGCGATGTGCCCTCCGGCAGCATCCCCATCGCAAAATCGATGAAGGCCCGATGAACATCGTGCGGAGGAACCGCCGTCGCAATGCGATTGATGTGTGCGGTGGTCATTCTCGCCCCTTTCCTTGAAACGAGCATTCTTTCCCGGCCCCGTTGCTATTGGACTCTTCAAGTGCCTCCAGGTTTCACCTCATTGCGCTCGAGCAAGTCATTGTTTTGTCTCGATGATGTAACTAACACTCTCTTTCAGCCGGTACCGGGTGCCTCGGAGACTGCTTTGAGCTTGCTGACGGATACCGTTTTGTGACTCGAAACACCACAAAGCTTACTCACCGTCTCTTGCAGATCATTCCACTCAGCCGGAGCACAATAGAAGCAGTCACCAGCGGGGCTTCACTGCCCGCGGATCCCAACGCCGAGCGGGCCTACCCC
>Ga0181535_10002216_pt1 | contig 24120 bp, 19 predicted proteins | sample PEATcosm2014_Bin_44_FD_119774 | JGI IMG/M metagenome (GOLD analysis project Ga0181535, IMG submission 119774) | Peatland microbial communities from MTU Mesocosm Facility, Houghton, MI, USA - PEATcosm2014_Bin17_30_metaG | ecosystem: Environmental > Terrestrial > Soil > Wetlands > Peat | place...
CCCCGTCCGCGCCTGTAAATGTGTGAAGCACTGAATAACTTGGCGTGCCCTGCGCTCGGGCCCCGACGGCGGCCCACAGAAACACCGCTCCCAACGCCAGCGCGCCACGGGTCGCCCACCCGCCCCTGCCTAAAACCCCACTGTGACTTCCGATTTTTTTGGTCATATGTCCTCCTTTTTGTTTTCCGCCTAACCTCTCATTTGAGGTAGGCGCAAACGGCGTGACGGAACTATCACGCCCGGAAGATTTATTTGTTTGGGTTGGGAACTGCCAGTATAATCAAGGCTATTGGGCTACCCTAAATGGCAGCAATACAGAATGAAGATACCGGCCCGTCTTCCCGCGACGTGACTGGGCTGCTTCGGGCTTGGGGCAACGGGGATCGCGGCGCACTCGAGCGGCTGACTCCGATTGTTTATGAGGAACTGCGTCGCCTGGCGCGCCGTTACCTGAGGGGCGAGCGCGCCGGCCACAGCCTGCAAGCCACGGCTTTGGTGAATGAAGCCTATGTGCGCCTGGTGGATTACAAGCGCATGCAATGGCAGAATCGCGCGCACTTCTTTGCGGTTTCCGCCCAGTTGATGCGGCGCATTCTGGTGGACCATGCGCGGCGGCGCAACCTGAAGCGCGGCGGCGCCCTACAGCATGTTTCTCTGGAAGAGGCAGCCGAAGTGGGCCTGGGCCGGCCCACAGACTTGGGGGCGCTCGACGACGCGATGAACGCCCTGGGGCGCTTCGATCCACGTAAAGTTCAAGTCGTCGAGATGCGATTCTTTGGCGGGCTCAGCGTGGAAGAGACAGCCGAAGTCCTCAATGTATCACCGGTCACCGTAATGCGTGATTGGAATACCGCCAAGGCCTGGCTGCACCGCGAACTCACCAGCAGGACCACCGATGAATTCCGAGCGATGGAAACAAATCGATGACTTGCTGCACTCTGTGCTGGCGCGTCCGATCGCAGAGCGCGAGACCTTTCTGCGCCAGGCGTGCGCGGGCGACCAGGCGCTGGAGCGGGAAATCCGCTCCCTGCTGAACTCGCATGATCAAGCGGGCAGCTTCCTGGAAGGCCCCGCGATCGAAATGGCAGCGCGGGACTTGGCGGGGATTGACCCTGCTTCTGACGCTCACAGCTACGAGTCCCTCCTCGCCGGCCAGAGCGTTTCCCGATACCGTGTTGCCGGGAAGTTGGGCGGCGGCGGGATGGGCGTTGTCTATAAAGCCGACGACACTCGGCTGCACCGCTCCGTGGCTCTGAAGTTCCTGCCGGATGAAGTGGCTCGCGATCCCCAGGCGCTCAGCCGCTTCGAGCGCGAGGCGCGGGCCGCCTCTGCTCTAAATCACCCCAATATTTGCGCGATTTACGACATCGGCGAGCACCAAGGGCGCACCTTTCTTGTCATGGAGTATCTGGAGGGCACGACGCTGAAGCACTGCATCGCGGGGCGGCCCATGACTACCGAAAGGCTCCTGGCGCTCAGTATCGAAATTGCCAAAGGGCTGGAGGCCGCTCACGCTCGAGGCATCATCCATCGCGATATCAAACCTGCGAACATTTTGGTCACGGGTCGAGGACATGCCAAGATTCTCGACTTCGGACTCGCGAAATTGACCGTAGGGGCGACCCGGCGGGTCGCCCAGGAAGGGCGAGGCGACGCCTCGCCCCTACAGGACACGCCGACGGCTTCGATAGAAGAGGAATGTCTCACCCACACGGGGATGACGCTGGGCACGCTCGAGTACATGTCGCCCGAGCAGGTGCGCGCCGAAGTGCTGGACCAGCGCACTGACCTGTTCAGCTTTGGCGCGGTGTTGTATGAGATGGCCACGGGCCAGCGCGCTTTCGCAGGCAACTCGCCCGGCGTCACCTTCGAGGCGATTCTTAACCGCGCCCCGGTCCCTCCCCTCACGCTCAATCCTCAGCTGCCGCCCCAGCTAGAAGAGATCATTCTCTGCCTGCTTGAAAAGAACCGCGACCGGCGCTACCGCGGCGCCGCGTACCTGCTTGTCGATCTGAGGCGATTGAAAGGCGAACTGGACTCCGGGAGGGTCGCGAAGCAGGCGGAGCCAGGCGTTACCGCAGCCTCGCCGGCCAAGGCTTTAGAAGCCAAGCCGGCCGAAGGTTCGGCCTCGCGCGTTTCGCGCTGGGTGGCAACGCCACAACGCGCCAGGATCGCGCTTGCGTTGAGCTTGTTTCTGGTAGCGGTCGTCGGGGCCTTGGCGCTGCTGATATCCCTTGTCCACGGTCATCGTGCCTTGGCGCTGACCGGGAAGGACACTCTTGTGCTCGCCGACTTCACCAACACCACGGGCGACCCCGTGTTCGACGGCACGCTTCGCCAAGGGTTGGCCATCCAGCTTGAGCAGTCGCCGTTTCTCAGCCTTGTCCAAGACGACCGAATTCGGCGGACGCTGCGTCTGATGGGGCAGCCGCCGGATGCCCCGCTGATCCCGCAGCGGGCTCGGGAAATCTGTGCGCGAACCGCCAGTGCCGCCGTGCTGGAAGGCTCAATTGTAAGCCTGGGGAGCCAGTACGTACTGGGCCTGAGCGCGAAAACCTGCAACTCGGGACAACTCCTGGATGAGGAGCAAGTACAGGCACCCAGAAAAGAAGATGTCTTAAATGCGCTCAGTCAGATCGCCAGCAGATTTAGAACCCGCGTCGGCGAATCGCTCGCGACCGTCGAAAAGCACGATGTCCCGCTCTACGAGGCTACTACTCCTTCTCTCGAAGCCTTGAAAGCCTACACGGCCGGAATGAGGGCTTCGTTCACTAGCGGCTTTTCCGAAGCCGTGCCTCTATTTAAGCGCTCCGTCGAGATCGACCCACAGTTCGCGATGGCACACGCGTCCCTGGGGCTGATGTACAGCGGTCTGGGAGAGTCCGTCCTCTCCGTTGAGAGCACGCGCCGGGCCTACCAGTTGCGTGATCACGCCACTGACCGCGAGAGGTTCTTTATCACTACCGTCTACAATCGAAATGCGACAGGCGATCTGGAAAAGGAGCAGCGGACTTTGGAGTTGTGGGCGCAAACCTATCCGCGGGACCGGGACGCTCATGGTTTGATGTCAGGATTCGCATCTCAAGGCATGGGCCAGTATGAAAAGTCTCTTAAGGAAGCCGAGACGGCTCTGGGGATCGATCCCGATTGCAGTCCCTGCTTTGTCAATATAGCCTTCGACTATTTGTACTTGGACCGGCCCTTGGAAGCCGAGGAAACCGCCCGTCGCGCCTTTGAACTCAAATTCGAGGTGCCGGAGTTGATGCTGCTCAAGTTCTACCTTGCCTTTCTAAAGGGCGACCACGCCGGTATGGACCAGGCTGCAGCCCGGGCGAAAGGCAAGCCTGGAACGGAAGACTGGGTGGCGCATTCAGAAGCCCTGGTCGAGGCTCGTTCGGGTCATCTGAGGACAGCCGCACAGACGTCACACCGCGCCATGGACCTGGCGCAACGAGCTGGCGAGCGGGAAAGAGCTGCGACTTATGAAGCCGGGAAGGCGGTGTGGCAAGCCTTCTACGGGATTGCCCCTGCCGCAAAACAGAGCGCTGTGGCGGCGCTTGAGCTTGCTAAGGGCCGCGACGTGGAGTACGGAGCAGCCTTCGCACTCGCGCTGGCGGGTGATTTTTCCAGGGCGCAGGCGCTCGCCCGTGATCTCGAAAAACGCTTCCCCGAGGATACTTCGGTCCAACTCAACTACCTTCCAGCGCTTCGCGCACTGTTCGCGTTGAACGATCGTAAGCCGCAGGAGGCCATCGATCTGTTGCAAGTTGCCGCTCCCTACGACTTCGCGGTTCCGGCGATCGACTTCAACGCGTTTTTTGGAGCGCTCTTCCCGGTCTATGTCCGCGGCGAGGCCTATCTGGCTGCGCGCGAACCCGCGAAAGCCGCGGCCGAGTTCCAGAAGATTCTTGACCATCGCGGCCTTGTTGTGGCCGACCCGGTTGGAGCCATGGCACGTCTGCAACTCGGCCGGGCGTTCGCTTTATCGGGAGACAAAACCAAGGCCAAGGCTGCGTATCAGGATTTCCTAACCCTGTGGAAAGAAGCCGACCCCAAGATACCGATCTTCAAGCAAGCCAAAGCGGAATACGCCCGGCTGCAGTGAACAAAAATGAATTCCAAACGAATCGACGCCCTGGCAAAGAAAATTTGGGACTACATGCGGTTGAACCAAGCGCTCACGCCGGCGGACTGCATCCTGGTTTTCGGCAGCCACGATCCGCGCGTCGGCAGTTACGGCGCCGAACTGTTCTTGAGGAAACTGGCCCCGCTGATCCTCTTTTCCGGTAAGCGCGGTGGCCTCACCAGGAAGTGGACAAAGACAGAGGCTGAGAAATTCGCTCAAATCGCCGTTCGGGCCGGGGTTCCGCGAGCCAAGATTCTGATCGAGAAAGAGGCGACGAATACGGGAGAGAACGTATTGTTTACGAAAAGGCTGCTGGAAAAACGAGGTCTCAATCTTGGGAGCTTTCTGGTCGTCCAGAAACCTTACATGGAGCGGAGAACCTGGGCCACGTTCAAGAAAGTGTGGCCGCGAAAGAAAATCATCGTCACCTCGCCGCCGATCTCGTTTGAAGATTATCCGAACCGATCGATCTCGAAAAGAGATGTAATTGCAATTATGCTGAGCGACTTGCAGAAGATCGCCATCTACCCGCAAAAGGGATTTCAGATTCCGCAGAGAATTCCGAAGAAGGTTTTGGATTGCTACCGGCAGTTGGTTAAGCTCGGCTATACGGACCACCTCGTCCGCAAAGGCGCGAGAATCGTCCCCATTGAATGCGAGAAGGAATGACACCAGAAGGCAAGAAGCTAAAAATCTGTACCTCGGACCGTATCGACTCGCATCTAATTTAGGGAGGCAGCCGGGTATCGCGGTCTCGAGGGCCGCGGCCTTGGCGCCCGAATCGAACGCTTCTACCAAGGTGACGATGGCGACCAAAAAACACGAGCCAAAGCAGCGCACGAGAACCACAAAGAGAACCAGCAAGAGCCCGGTCCGAGCCAAATCCGCGACGAAGCTGAATGCCGCGGCCGACGCTCCAAGACTGCCGTCGAGTCTCGATCCCGACCTGCCGATCCTCAAGCCACCCCAGGTGGAGGAGGCGGCGGCGTTCGACCGTGAGGAGAGCCAAGGGCGCTCGGCAGGCCAGTCAGGGAGCTTACAGGGCCTCTCCGATCTGCCCAGCGCGGCGTCCGAAAGCGTGGATGAATTGATCGAGGAGGGAAACTCTTTTGAGGCCGGAATCATCGAGGGCGTGGAAGACGCTCCCGACGCCGATCAGGGAGAAGTCCGGACGCACGAGGTCCCGGAAGACGACGTCCCTGAGGAGTACTTAGATAACGAGCCGTGACAGCACCACTCAGGGTTGATCTCTCGCGCAGCGGAAGCCGATGGGGATATCGTTTCCCTCCTTTTCCTGCTCTAAGCGGTGCGAAACGCGAAGGCCGACGGCATCGCTCTCCCAGAATCCCCCGCGCGCCACTGCGGTAGCATTTGGAGCGAGGGGCTGATCAACATCGGGGCCGGTTGCTGCCGAGTCATCGTAGTACTTGATGTAGTAGCGATCCAGAACCCATTCCCAGACGTTACCCAGCATATCGTATAGGCCGAAAGCGTTCGGTTTCTTCTTCCCCACTGCATGGGGAGCATCTTCGCTGTTCTTTGCATACCAGGCGATCTCGGAGAGCACCCCATAGTAGGCTTGAGGGCTGCCCGCTCGCGCCGCATATTCCCACTCCGCCTCCGTCGGCAGGCGTCCACCCGTCGCGGCGCAGTAGTTCTTTGCGTCGGCCCAGCTTACGCCGGCGACAGGAAGATCTCCGGCACTGGTTGGATCATGCGGGACGAATTTGGGGTTGATTATCTTGTAGGCCGCGATCGTCACTTCGGTCTGCCCCATCCAGAAGCCCTTCTCGATGACGACTTGATGAGTCGGTTTCTCGTCGTTTTTGCATTCGCTGTCTTGCTCCGAGCACCCCATCATGAATGTTCCGGGAGGTATCCATACGTAGCTCAGCCTGTCCGCCGGATTGGTCCAAGTCTTCAGTTGAGAAGTAGTCCGCGCGGTGCGAGGAGTCAGGTTCGTCAAATCTCCGGTCTTGGGTGGGGGAATGTTGCGGGTGGCCGGCTGGCGTGATTTCACGAAGAGAAACCCCGCGGCGATTAATGCCAGCGTCAACGCCGCTGCGGCAAGCCATCGTACCCGGTTCTTGGGCGGAGTCGTGAGGTGCGGAATGTGCTCCCCCGCCACCGCCGCACGAGTGGCCTCGATCAGCCGTTTCAGGTTCTGCTCGGTGCAGCCCTCCGGAGCATCGAGCCACTGGGTCATCGAGAGGAAGTACTCGAGATCTTCCGGAACTGCCTTCTGCGAAATGCGGAAGGGTACGATCCGCTTCTTGCCGCTGAAGGCATGGCCAACTTCGCTGAGGATATGCGGCGAGGCCGCCGCCGGCTCCGTTAGAATCAGTACCAGAACACGAACCGAACGAATCGCTTCCACCAGCGCGGTCGGATAGTCGGTCCCCGGCTCGATGTTTCTGGGAGCGATCCAACATGCAATCCCGGCTTCCTCGAGCGCGCCGCAAATGTGCTCAGCCGTAGCCTTGTCCGCAGACGAATAGCTGATGAAAACTTGTTGCCCCATGCCCTACCCCGTTAAGACAGTGTCTCACAAGGGTGGCCAGTTGGTACAGGATGTCCTAACCCTACGCGTGCCTTGCCTGGAGGGATACGCTATAGTGGCTTTATGCCCAAAAAGAAACGGAATAGCACCTTCCAGCCGCATGAAGCAGCGCGCGCCGCCGCTCTTGCCGGCCTTCCCCTCGCATCCTTCGGCGAGCGCGCGGCAGCCTTCGCCATCGACTTTTTCCTCGTCCTCATCACCTACGTCCCGGTCGAACTCGCCCGGCAGTATCTCGTGCTCAGCCTGCACCACCAGAAGCTCGATCTGCATGCCGAATTCAACTTCCATGAAGTGGGCAACCTCGTCTGGCTGGTTCTTTACTTCGGCCTCATCGTATGGAAGACCAACGGCTTCACGCCTGGCAAACGTCTGCTCCACATCCGCGTCGTCTCTCTGGTGCACACCAGAATTACCCTTTGGCAGGCCGTCGAGCGCGCCCTGGGCTACGGCGCTTCGATTCTCGAACTGGGCACGGGCTTTCTCCAGTACTTTATTCATCCCAACCGCTGCTGCGTCCACGACCGCATCGCAGAGACGATTGTAGCGAAAGATCGTGGACAACTTTCAGGGGTACCCGTGCCCGCCGCTGCGGACTGATTCTGCGCAGAGTGAATATTCCTTCTCGGGCACTCTCCCCCCTCAGCTCTAGCGGCCCACCAGAACGAAGGCGGCCCAATAATACGGCTGGTCGTCACCCCATCGCTCGATGATCTCCTTCCGGAGCTTTAGCTGCGCATCATGAAGGGCCTCGTGCTTGTCCTTGCCGGCCAGCCACTCGGAGTAGAACAGGGTCATCAGTTCCTGGGTCTCGTCGTCAGGCACGGACCATAAGCTCATCAACAAGGCGCGGGCGCCCGCTTCCTGCATGGCGCGTTGCAAGCCGAAGATGCCTTCGCCGTTTTGGATGTGCCCCAGCCCTGTCTCGCAGGCGCTCAGCACCACGAGTTCCGTGCCTTGCAAGTCGAGCCCCGTAGCCTCGAAGGCCGTCATCACGCCATCCTCCAAGCCGCTCGCAGCGCGTCCAGCCAGCGTGCGGTTCGCCCCAGCAAAGTACAGCCCCGACCTCAGCATGGGATCTTCCTGCCCGGGCGGCTCGTCGGACCGCCTTTCGGCAGGCGGCGAGGCCTGATCGGGCTCGAAAAACCCGTGCGTGGCCACATGCAGCAGCCGCGGGCTCTTGACGGCTTTGATCACTTCTTCCAGAGCGTTCTGCTGGCTGTAGGTCTCCACTTGCCATCCCCGCTGTTTGAGCAGGCCCTGCGCTGACTCGATCTCCTTCTGAGTTCCCGGCAGGGCGGGTAGGGCTTGGTCCTGCGCATCGCGCGATCGCTGCACGCGGGGGACACTTCCGGCGGCGCTGTCGGAGCTATTCTCCGCCGGCGGATCGGCCGATTGGGCTGGCTTTCTGAGCCCCGCAACGAGTGTCTGCGTGCGGCCAGCTCCTCGCCAGGCATCCAAGGCCGCCCTCTGTTCAGGCTCCGCGAGGTCGAAGGCGGGGTTGCCGATCAGGACTGCGCGGGCGCTCGTTGACGCACGCTCCTGCCGCAGCAAGTCCTTGGTCGAGAGCACCACGTCAATGGCGTGCTTCTCGATCAACAGGCGGCCGTCGTCGGCCGGGACAGCGGCCCAAGAGACCTGGTTCAACACTCCGTCGGGCGAGACATAAACCCGTGCCCGATCCTTCAACGCCGGTTCGAGCGGCTTCCAGAAAGCCCGGTAGAATGCGGCGCCTGTATCCGGCGCGGGCGGCGGTCCCTTCGCCACCCGTTGCCTATAGTCATCCATGGGCGCGCCTTCAAGTTCTTGTGCTTCACCCAGCGGTACCAGGATGGGGGCGTTGCCGGCTCCCGCCACCCCTGCGCTTCGACCGGTCACCACCAGCGCGGCGTAATAGAACTTCGAGGTCCACGCCGCGCGGTCGTGGAAGCGGAAGCGCACGAACTCCACCGCGGCCTCAGCCGGCTTGAGCGCCTTTTGCACATCGTGCCAACTGGGTGGGGCAGGCCCCTTGGCCTGGACAACGCGCTCCACCAAGCTTCTCTCGAGCGAGTGTGCCTCATCTTGCAATTGGAGCAGAGTCTGGTTCCACGCTTGGATGTGCTCAGCCGGGGGGTTCTGCATCTCCGCAATTCGTGTGCGTAGCGCTGTTAGCTGTTCCAATTGCGCTTGCGCCTCTTTGTTGCCGCTGGCGGCCGCCCTCGCGCGCACGCCGGCAATGCTGCCCGCTACGACGCCTTTCCGCCAGAGCACGATGTCATACAGCCTGCCCACCAGCGCCGGGTTCTCGTTCCGGTTCGTATAACAAAAGCTGAAATAGAGGGGAAACGCATTGCCAACAACGTCTAAGAACGCCAGCCGATCTGTTTCGCCCAGGTAGGAGAACTGATAGTCAAACTCTTGGTGCAAGTGCGTGAACGCCTCTTCAAACAATGCTTCGCTGGCGGTGTAATTGCCCCGCGCGTAGTCGAGCTCAGCAAGGTTCAAATAGCTGGAGCCCACATCGGCGTCGTCCGCCCGCTTCTCGTTTCTTCGAATAGCCAGGACCCGTCGATAGAGCATCTCCGCCTCATCGTATTTCGCCTGGTCCTGATAAATTTCCGCCAGACCCTCCAGAGGGGCGGTGAGCAAAGGGTTCTCTTTCCCCAGGGTTCTCTCCTCTATTTCGATAGCCTTCTTGTAATCCTGCCCGGCTTCGTCACGTTTCTGCTGTGCGCGTAGGATTGCCGCCAGCGTGCTTAAGGAGTAGGCGACAGTGCGGTGATCCTCCCCCAGAACCCGGCGCCGGATCTCCAAGGAGCGCCGACACAGTCGTTCCGCGTCAGCGTACTTGCCCTCCGACACGTACAGGATCGCCATCGCGTTCAGGGAACTGGCGGTGTCGGGATGATCCTCACCCAGTTCCTTCTCACGAATTTCCAGCGCGGCCTTGTACCACTCCTCGGCTTCCGCGTATCTGCCCTGGCTCCGGTACAGTTCTCCCAGATTGTGCCTTATCATCGACCGCAGGGAGTGCGCAACCGCCAGAATCTCCGGGGATAGCTCCAACTCCAGGCTCTTCTCCGCAAGGAAAGCCGCGCCCCGGTAGAACGACTCCGCTTGGGCGTTCCGACCCTCCGCACGGTACAAATCCCCGAGATTGTTTAGTGCTATCACCGTGAAGGGATGCGCTTGTCCGAGGCCGTTCTTGTAAATCGTCAAAGCCTGCTTAAAGAGCGGCTCGGCGTCCTGTAACCTTCCCTCGTCCTTGTAAAGCATGGCCAGATCGTTGAGCGGTGCTGCTTCAGAAAGACTTCCCACCCCACTCGACGACTCAGCGATGGCAAGGGAGCGCTTGAAGAAACCTTCAGCCTTCGCCATCTCCCTGTGGTCCCTATACAGATCCCCCAGGTTGGTGAGTGAGGCCGCCAGCCTGCGATCGAGCGGCCCGAAGCTGCTTTCCGCGATGCGCAACGCTTGCTCAGCCAGTGGCAGGGCCTCGGTAGTCCTCCCTTGCATGAAGAGCTTCTTCACCTCTTGTGTGATTAGCGCCCAGTCGTCTTCCTGTCCGGCCAGCGGGGCTGCCCACAGCAGAGCAGTCAGAAACCAAGCGACCGATTTCTGAACCCTCACCACATGCCCCTCTCAATGGATCCAGGATACCCAGCCTGTGACTGCTTTCTGAACCTCCGGCAGGCCAATCGCTAGAACGCTGATGGTGGTGCGCAAATTCAAGACGAAGCGCTCCCCCGTCTTTGGCTCCCAGAACTGCTCTTGCGCGGCTTGGTTCAGGAACTCACGCATCCACCAGGAAATCAGATCCGGCGGCTCTGTGGGAAGAGTGGAGAAGTCCTGCAGCAGATAAGGAGGGTTGGGACCGCCGCTCAGGGGTTTGAGGCTGGAGACGATATAAATACCATCCCGGCGATTTCCAGGTAAGAAGTCGAGCAGTACGCGCGCCCTGGCATAGTCGTAGTGGTCCAGGTACCAGGCAGCCTCCGCCGACCCGGGTGCAGCGGTCTCCAAAGGCAGATACGTGATGTTCAAGCGGGCGTGCGCAACGTAGTCTCCGAACTTCGACACATCAAGAATCCTTCGCAAGTAAGCCTGCAGCACCGCGAGATAGAGCGGCCGGGTACTGTCCGTCGGCGAAGATCCCAGAAGCAGATAACTATAGAGTCCGTAACCCGCCGTTTCCTGCTGCCCCTTCAACAGAGTCGTCCTGGCTGTTTCTCGCGCCACGACCGCCACGGGCGCCTGTACCCCACGCTCCCGCTCAATCACCGCCACCCGAAGGGAGCAGCTACCGCCAGCGGAAGTTCCGTCGTCCACTTTCACGTCGACCTTGTAGATTCCCGCGGGGATTCCTTTGAGGTCCCAGCGCACTTCGTTCCCTTGACCGTCGATCATGCCCGCCTTGGCTGTCCACGCATACTGGAGCGTTTGGCCTTGCGGCGCACTGGCCCAAGCCCGAAGGACTACGCCTTCGTCTTTGTAGATCGCGGGTTTTTCAGGGGCGCACGCCACCGGCAAGGCAGGCTCTGACTCTGCCGTGGCGCGGTCTCCCCGCTCGTGAGAGAGCGCGGCGACGAGCGGCCTACCTTCGCATCGCGCCTGGGAGATGTGAAACCCAAGGAATGCCACGACCAGCACGCTCGCGGTCTTAGCGACTCCGCCCTTTTTGCCCTTCCGGTCGCGGATCCGGACCCAAAGCCATTTGGCGAGGAGCACGATCGCAACCCAGGCTCCGACCACCACCACCGTCTCCGGCGGGGTCAGGCGCATATCCTGCTGATGGAAGAAAACCCATGTACCCAGTGATAGGATAGTGACTGCCGCGACAGTAATAATGGACTTCACGGTGGCACCCCTGCAGGTTAGGATCGTTTGGCGAAAAGCCCGATGCGCGGAATCATAGCATGAATCCAGGTCTGGTGGGGGTCCGCCCGTCGAATTCGCTGACGAACCGTGATGGCAGGCGACTGGTATAGGGTGGCCGACGGGAGACCTCAGAGTTCAAATTTGAGATTTGAGATTTCAGACCCGAGATTTGAGATTTCAGACTGAGATTTGAAGGTTCACGTGTGCATGCTTACCCAAGCCTCTTCCGAGTGCAGCGCGGCAAGAGCCTTAGGCCGGATTTTCCGATACACCTTGACAGGCGGCAACGAGGCTCCATCCACCTCGAGCAGGCGCGAGACGCTCGCACCACAATGGTGTACAATCCACCTGCCCGGTTTTGCCCGGGGTTACAGTAGACAAATATCCGAGAGGTCAACTCCCATGAACCTGCTTACGACGCTGAAGGGCTCTTTGCTCGAATCCTTCTTTCCTGCCGGGTGGGACCTGGCAAAGTGGGATGCCTGCGTGGCGGACGATCCCAAGGCAATTTTCGATCGGCAGTCCAAGTGGCACAATGACTTTTCCATCCGTATGGCCGATACCGTCGCTGATTTTGATGTGATGCTGGGGCATGAGCTCGCCATGGAAATTCGGCGCTGCCACAAAGCTGACCGCAAGCTGGTCCTGATTCTGCCGGTCGGCCCCATGGGCATGTACCGATGGACCGTTTACTTCCTGCGAGAGTGGAACATCCCTTGCCAGCACGTTTACGGTTTCAACATGGACGAGTGGAGCGACAGCGAAGGCAACACGCTTCCTCCTGATAACCCCGGCGCCTTCCAGTACGCCATGGAAGCGGCCTTTTACACTCCGCTCGCCAATCTCACGATTCCGCGCGAGCACCGGTTCTTCGCCACCCGGCGCCTGCTCCCTGAGTATCCGGACCGGATCGGCTCCTTGCGCAAGGAAGGCGCCAAGCTCGTGGTCGTGTATGGCATCGGACGCGCCTGTCATATCGCCTTCTGGGAACCCCACTTCGGGCTCGAGTTTCCGAGCGACGACGAATGGCGCAGCCAAACTCATCGCCTGGGCGCCAAGCTGCACCCGCTGACCATCGAGCAGAATGCCATCACCAGCTTCAAGAGTCGAACCACACTGGTGCCAGCCTTCGCCAACACCATCGGCCCCGCCTTCTTTACGCGCGCCGATTACGCCATTGGCGGCGCGGATGGCGAACTCGGTCGTGGCATGCAGTGGCAGGGACTCTCCTTATGGGTAACCTTGCGGCACCCGGTCAGCCGGCATATACCCTCCACCTGGATGCCTACCCAACCCGGGGTCCTGTTCTTCACCAAGGCGCTGGCGGGGCCGTTGGTGGCGGAGTGCAACTGATTTCAAATCTCAAATTTCAAATTTCCAATCTCATGGGGCGGGAGAGCAGAGTATGACCAGAACAAACGGTGACAGTACCCCCAGCGGTTTGAACGGTCGCGTCGTGCGCGCTCGCGGTGTTCGCAACAGGGCCGCGCGTGCGGTTAAACATACCGCGCTTTCTCAGTTCCTGGCCGCGGTGGTCATGGCTTGCGCTCTAATTCCCTCGGCGTGGGCGCAGAATGCAACCCAGCCAGGATCACCTCCTTATCTCGATACGTCTCTGCCCATCGAGAAGCGAGTGGACGATCTGATTGCGCGCATGAAGCTGGAAGAAAAGGTGAGGCAGATGCAGCACACCGCCCCCGCCATCCCGCGGCTCGGGGTTCCCTCCTACGACTGGTGGAGTGAAGCGTTGCACGGCATCGCACGATCCGGGTATGCCACGGTGTTTCCACAGGCGATCGGCATGGCCGCTACCTGGGATGCACGCCTGGTGCATCAGGAGGCCGAAGTCATCGCCACCGAAACCCGCGCCAAGTATAACCAGGCGCAGCGCGAAGGCAATCACAGCATCTACTACGGGCTCACTTTGTGGTCGCCTAACATCAATATCTTTCGCGACCCCCGTTGGGGACGCGGGCAGGAGACTTATGGTGAGGACCCCTTCCTGACCTCGAGGCTGGGATTGGCCTTCGTCACCGGCCTCCAAGGCGACGATCCCAAATATCTGAAGACGGTGGCCACGCCCAAGCACTACGCGGTGCACAGCGGGCCGGAAAGCATGCGGCATGGTTTCAACGTCAACGCCTCACCGTACGATCTCGAGGATACGTATCTGCCGGCCTTCCGCGCCACGATCGTCGATGGCCACGCCGACTCCATTATGTGCGCCTACAACGCTATCGACGGCGCGCCCGCCTGCGCCAGCACGTTGCTGCTCGAGAAAACCCTGCGCCAAGACTGGGGTTTTCAGGGTTTCGTAACTTCCGATTGCGGCGCCGTGGGCGACATCTCGAGCGGACACCACTTCGCGCCGGACAACGAGCACGGCTCCGCCTTGGCCGTCAAGGCCGGCACAGACACCACCTGCGGCTCTGAATACGTGGCCCTGGTCAAGGCTGTGCACGACGGCCTGATCAAAGAAGCCCAAATCGACGCTGATCTGAAGCGCCTGTTCATCGCAAGGTTCCGCCTGGGCATGTTCGACCCGCCCGCCTCGGTTTCCTTCAACCAGATTCCTCTTTCGGAAGATGACTCGCCGGAGCACCGACAGCTTGCTTTGACGGCGGCGCGAGAGTCGATGGTGTTGTTGAAGAACCAAAACGATGTGTTGCCTCTCAAGTCCAACGTCAAGACCCTAGCCGTGATCGGGCCGAACGCGGAGTCCTTGGCTGCTTTGGAAGGCAACTACAACGGCATCCCCTCAGCGCCGGTTTATCCTCTGGATGGAATCCGCATACAGTTTGGACCCAATGTGAAGGTTCTGTACTCCCAAGGCTCTGCATATTTGGAGGAGTTGCCGGTCCCCGTGCCTCGAACCGTGTTTCATACCGACAACAGCGCGAGCGCACCGGGCCTGAAAGCAGACTACTTCGCCAACACAGACTTCTCGGGGAAGCCTGTGCTCACACGCATCGACCCGCAGATCCAGTTTGACTGGAACTCCGCCGCGCCGGCGCCCGGTGTACCCATGAAAGCCTTCGCGGTGCGCTGGAGTGGCGCGCTCGTTCCTCCTGGGCCCGGCAACTATACCTTCAGTGTTCCGAAGCCGGGGTGGAATCCATCCGGGGGAAAGGAGATGTTTCGAGTCTACCTTGATTCCAAGCCGGTGCTCGACTCGACCCTGCTCGCACCCGCGACGTGGCTTGGACAAGGAAAGAAAGAGCCGCAGACCACATTCCAGGCGCACTTCGAGGACACGAAAGCGCACGCTTTTCGGCTCGAGTATGCGCACACCGCGCCGCTCTTCGGTGCAGGCGCAACGCTGAGTTGGAAGCCGCCTGTCGATGTTCTGCGAAACGAGGCTGTGCGCGTGGCGCAGCAGGCGGACATTGTCGTGGCCTTCGTTGGACTCTCCCCGAATCTGGAGGGAGAGGAGATGCCCATCCAAGTCCCTGGCTTCAGCGGTGGCGACCGCACGGACATCGGCTTGCCACGCGCCCAGCAAGATCTGCTGGAGGCGCTGTCGGCAGCCGGCAAGCCCCTGGTGGTGGTGCTGCTGAACGGCAGTGCCTTGGCCGTAAACTGGGCTGCGGAACATGCGAACGCCGTTCTTGAAGCCTGGTACCCAGGCGAAGAAGGCGGCACGGCCATTGCGGAGACGTTGGCGGGGAAGAACAACCCCGGCGGCCGGCTGCCGGTTACGTTCTACGCCTCGCTCGACCAGGTTCCACCCTTTGAAGATTACTCGATGCGGGGCCGAACCTATCGGTATTTCAAAGGCACTCCGCTCTACGCTTTTGGCTACGGCCTGAGCTACGCGAGCTTCGCGTACAGCAACCTGCGGCTTTCGGCGGAGAAACTCGAGGCCGGTCATCCGCTCACTGTCGAGGCCGACGTCCGGAACACGGCCGGAATAAGCGGCGATGAGGTTGCAGAACTTTACTTGGAGTACGCACCGTCCCCAAGCGCGCTTCTCCGCGCGCTCAAGAGCTTCGAACGCGTCCACTTGGCCCCAGGCGAGACTCGACACGTCGTCTTCAAGCTCGATCCGCGCGACCTCAGCCAGGTCACCGAAGCGGGCGAACATCGAATCATGGAGGGGAGTTACGCTGTGTTCGTTGGCGGCCGCCAACCTGCGGAAAGCGTGCCCGGCGTCGAGGCCAAGTTCCAGATCACGGGCAACGTGACGTTGCCACGCTAAGAAGAGGTGTAGGGGGACGGCTTGCCGTCCCCGGCGGGTCACTAGGCCGACGAGGGTAGGGCAAGCCCTACCCCTTCACCACTGTCAAGCGGAAATCATGACGAGGCGCTATTTCGTTCTGGCCGCCCGTTCGGGTCGCTTCGCTTGCGAAAACACGTGGGCGATCTGCTCAATCTCGTAGGCCGTTGAGGCTTGTTCGGGGTAGTTAACCATCTGAGTCTCGAAAGTGAAACGGTTGATCGCGCCGGACGCGTCCGCAAGGCCCTCCGCGACCCGACTCGAGAGTTGGTTCATCTTCTCTCCATTGGTGCTCGGCAGAAGCAAGGCGAAAGTACTCCCGGACAAATGGTAGAGCGAGCCATCGGCGGGCAGTTTCCGCACCAGCACTCTGGCTGCGTCCCCTAAGGCTATTGAAACCTCTGTCGGGCCATCGAATATGGGGGAGTGCTTCAGGCGCACAAGGATCAGAGAGAACGGCTCACTTGCTTGGGCAGCGCGGCGAAATCCCATCGTCAACTGATCCTGAAAATGACTGAAGCCCGCCAGGGTTTCGAGCAAGTCGGTGCTTGCCTCCTGGCGGAGGTGCATGATCTCCGTTTTCTGTTCGAGCAGGTTGCGGCGGAGTCGTTGAACTACATATTGCCGATTGATGAGGTAGGTGACTGCCAGCACGCACAACGCACAGAAGCCAAAGAAAAGCGTTCGCGTGGTGTGCCCCGCGGCGCCCGCGTTACTGCCAAACACGGCGGGGTACATCAGCAAGGCCAAACCCAATCCCAGGACAACAATTATCCCCAGCGAAAGCATGGACAATTGCCCGTCGCGGCGGTCGAGGGTTCGCGGGTCGACCTTGTCAAACAATTCCATTGCAGACCTCCTCAAAAAGGCAACGCCTTGTATAACACCCGTTCCGCGTAGTGTCAATGCAGTCTTTTTGAACTTAACGCTGGGTTTGACAGGCAAACGGAAAGGGTGCAATGCTCAGAAGAGATTTCCGTGCATAGCGCGGCCCGCCATTTCGGGGGCCATCTGAGGGGGCGTCCGATGCATAGAAGGTTGGTGTTCTCATTCCTTTCGGCCCTGTTGCTTTCGGGAGCTATCACGCACGGGGTGAAGGCGGTTCAAAAACCGTGCGAAAGCCTCGGCCAGCTTCAATTGCCTGACACGAAGATCACCTTAGCTGAAAGTGTGGCGGCAGGAGCATTCACTCCGCCTCCGGGGCCAAATCCCGCTCCCGGGATGCCGGCGAACTACAAGGACGTCCCGGCCTTTTGCAGGATTGTCGCGGAAGTTTCGCCCACGGCCGACTCGGATATCAAAATCGAGGTCTGGCTGCCCGCCGGCGGTTGGAATGGCAAATTCCAAGGCCAGGGTAACGGGGGATTTGCAGGCGTGATCGACTACCGGGCCTTGGGCGCGGCCGTAAAGCGAGGCTACGCCACGGCAGGAACCGACACCGGGCACGCAGGCTTTGACGCGGCGTGGGCCTTAGGCCATCCCGAAAAGGTGATCGACTTCGGCTATCGCGGCCTCCACGAGATGACCGTCAAGGGCAAGGCTCTCACTGAAGCCTTTTACGGCGATCATCCTCAGCGCTCGTACTTTGCCGCTTGCTCCGATGGTGGCCGCGAGGCCCTGATGGAAGCCCAGCGTTTTCCCGAGGATTACGAAGGCATCCTGGCTGGGGCTCCCGCGAATTTCTGGACACATCTGCTCGTTGAAGGCATATGGGTTACTGAGGCAACCACTGTCGATCCGGCAAGTTACATTCCCGCCAGCAAAATAAAGGCCGTCGCCGCCGCGGTCGTCGCTGCCTGCCCCGCTCAGGACGGCGTGCCGGATGGGATCCTCAATGATCCCAGGCAATGCAACTTCGACCCCGCTACGATGCTCTGCAAAGAGGCTGACTCTGATAGTTGCTTGACCGCCCCGCAGGTAGCCGCTCTCAAGAAGATCTACGCCGGGCCGCACGACTCGGCCGGACATCAGTTGTTCCCAGGCTATGTGCCGGGCGCGGAGGAGGGAGGAGGCGGCTGGTCGCTATGGATCACCGGGCCGGCGCCAGTCCGCAGCTTGATGGCATTTTTCGGCACTCAATTCTTTACCAACATGGTGTACGAGCAGGCGGGCTGGGACTATAAGACTTTCAACATTGATCAAGCGACGAAGTTGGCGGACTCCAAGACAGCCCGCGCACTCAACGCCATCGACCCTGATCTCAAACCCTTTATGGCACGCGGCGGCAAGCTTATTCTGTATCATGGCTGGGGCGATGCCGCCATCCCCGCACCCAACACAATCGACTACTACAACAATGTGGTTCGAAAGATGGGTCGGCGCGATACCGACTCGTTCGTGCGCCTTTTCATGGTTCCGGGGATGCAACACTGTTTCGGCGGGCCGGGTGCGAACTCCTTCGGGCAAGGCGCCGACTACGCTCCCTTCGATCCTGAGCACAATATCTACACTGCCCTCGAGCAGTGGGTTGAGAACGGTGCGGCTCCCCCGAAGATCACCGCCACCAAATACGTCGACGACACCGACCCCTTAAAAGGCGTCAAGATGACTCGGCCCCTCTGCTCCTATCCCCAGGTTCCGAAGTACAAAGGCTCGGGCGACACCAATGACGCCGCCAACTTCGTGTGCGTGGAGGGGAACAGATAACTGCAGCGTAGTGAGCGCGTTCTTGGTGATGTGTTACCGTATTGGTGGAGAAGGATAACGTGCGACGTACTCAAAAGAGGTTCGGGGAGCGCGACTACAGTTCAGCCGAGGAACAAGCGGCGGCGCAGGAAATCTCAGTGGCGCAGTACGTTTGCCGCGCCATTCGCAGTGCCCTTCCACCTTCTGGGCGGCCGAAATGGATGCGCTACGCCGGGCTGGTCGAGTCGGGGAACCCGCGGTCCAGTCGCTCGATTGATGAGACCGTTTATGGCCAGAAAGATTGATGCTTACGCCGGCACCTCGGCCCTCATCGCCTTTCTGGACCCTACCGTCCATGAACCGACGGGGCGAATGGCATGAATAAGGAAGAATTAGAGAATGGACTTACCCGCCTTGGAGAACTTCTCCGCGAAAGGCGGGTGGCGGGCGAGATTGCCGTGTTCGGTGGCGCAGCGATCATACTCGGGTTTGACTTCAGGGAGGCGACGCAGGATATCGACGCTTTGATTACCCAAGGCCACGGGCAGGTGGTGAAAGCGCAAGAAGAAGTCGGGAAAGAACTGGGTCTACCGCCGAACTGGCTAAACGAACAGGGAACCAGCTATCTTTCCAAACATAGCGACTTTAGTATGTTCAGGACCTACCCTTCCGAAGGTCAGTTCGGGCTGCGGGTGCTGACGGCTACTCCTCAATACCTGCTGGCGATGAAGCTTCTCTCCTTTCGATCGTACGGACATGATATTCAAGACATCGTGGAGCTTGCTCGTCGGATTGGGTGCACAAGCGAGGAAGGACTCCTGCAACTGGTAAAGCGCTATTATCCTGATGAGCAGGTACTGCCCGAGAAGATCGTCGAAATCAGAAGTATCACGAGGCATATCAATGCGCCCCACGAGTCTTAAGGAAGCGGTGGACCGTATCGTCGCAGGGCAGAACTGGGTGGACGCGGTCAGTGAGTTCCTTGACGAATATTACATGAGCGGCCCGACGGAGCGGCAACGTATGATCGGCGAGGAGCCGCGGTCGACGGGTGTGGCGTTCCAGGACGCTTACATCGGGGCCGTTGGGGAACACCTTGCCAGGCGATGGGGACTTGAAATTCCCGCTTGGGCCGACCACCCTGGCCGCTTCTTAACCGAACCCAGTTTCCCCGAATGCATGGAACTTGCCAAGCCGGTCTTCCTGCGCGACAGTCCCATTGCCTTCCGGCGCCGCCTGATATTCACCGAGGCCGAACCGCTACGGCGGGCGCGCTTCCCTAAGCCCTGACGCCCGGCCCCTACAATATCCCGCCAGCTTTTTCGTCTACACTACTGGATGGATGACGCGCTGAGCCTTGAACTCATGACCGAAGAGCAGAACCGCCGCATCTCGGAGACTGTCGAGCGGGAGCAAAGCCGCCTTCGCAATTTCATCCGCAAGCGGGTCCTGGATGAAAGCGATGTGGAAGACATTCTGCAAGAGGTCTTCTATGAACTCGTCCAAACCTACCGCATGATGAAACCGTTGGAGCAGGCAGGAGCGTGGCTCTTTCGGGTGGCTCGCAACCGCATCATCGACCGGTTTCGCGGGCGGCGACTGGAAGCGGTGAGGGCTGATCCTGCGGGCGAAGCGCAGGAAGCTGAGCGATTCCCATGGGAAGAGCTGCCTTCGTCTGCCACCGGTCCCGAGGCGGCCTACGCGCGCGAGTTGCTTTTGGAAGAAATCGACGCGGCGTTGGATGAGCTTCCGCAGGAACAACGCGAAGTGTTCGTGGCCCATGAATTCGAGGGGCGCAGTTTTCGCGAACTGGCACAGGCAACGGGAGTAAGCGTGAACACGCTGCTGTCCCGAAAGCATTACGCGGTGGTTTACCTGCGCCGGCGATTGCGGTCCATCTATGAGGAGTTCAAGAAAGCGTGAGGTGACAAATCATGAGAGCGCATGGAATTCGGCGAATATTGAAATTCGTGTTGTTTGCAGTCCTAGCGGGAGGCATCTTCGGTTTTGTGGTCATGTGGCTGTGGAACCACTTGATGCCCACTCTCTTCGGCCTGCACTCACTCGGATTCTGGCAAGCACTGGGACTGCTGATCCTGAGCAAGATCCTCGTCAGTGGCTTCCACGGCCGCCCCGGCTTCTCCCACGACTGGCGAATGCGCTTCATTCGCCGTTGGGATCAGATGACACCCGAAGAGCGAGAGGCTTTCCGCGCCGGTCTACACGGGGGCTGCAAACCCGGCGGACCTTCTCCGGCTGTGCCCAAGGTTTGATTCCGGGATCGTAGCCATAGAAGGAGGAACAGATGCCGCACCGACATCCGGGAGCAGATGGTCGAGCTCAGTTACTTCGGCCTTCGCCGGGAAGAGACCTATCGCTGAGATCAGCTCGCCTGGCCCTTGATTAACTCACGCATGTAGATGGCCGCACCCTCGGCGCACTGGTCGGCGAACTCCAAACCCACAGTCTGGCCGTTGACCACAGGAAGCGTATGGCAGAGCTCGTAGCCAATGTAGCCCTTGTAGCCGATCTCCTTCATGGCTTCCACGAAGTAGCCGTAGTAATCCGGTCCCTTGGCGGTTCCGTCGGCCTCTTTCTTGAACTCCCCGCCGAAGTGCGAAAGCGCCTGTAAATGGCCGACGTCGTGAGCCGCCTGGCGTATGGCCTCCGGCGACTTGTCATCCATGATCCAGGCATCGAGCGAGCATTTGAGATGGGGCGAGTTCACTTCCTTCACCATCCGCAGCACATCCTTGTGATCCCGGATGACCGGATGATGATTTTGCAGAGCCAGCGTCACACCGGAGTCGGCGGCGAACTTGGCGCACTGGATCATGCCGTCGCGGCACCAGTCCCAGATCTCTTCCTCTGCAAAGCCCTTGTGGACGGTATCCCAGAGAGGCTCGGAAATGGCGTACGACGCGAGTCCCTGCTTCTCGGTAACGCCCCGCCAAGCCACGAATACCCGCACGGTCTTGGCCCCCAGTTCCGGCGCAAGCTGAATCAGGTCGCGCGTGTAAAGCAGTTGAGCGGCGCGATGCTCGACGATCGGACTGCTGAAATCGTTGTTGGCGGCCAAGCCGTAAAGCTCGATGCCCTCGCCTTCCGCCATTTTGCGCAGCTCGCGGGCATGGGCGCGCGTGAGGCTCAGCGGATGTCCGTGGGGCCGCTTGCCGTCGACCTCGACGCCGTCGTAGCCGTACTTCTTCGCCCGGCGAATGGTGTCTTCGAGCGACAAGGCGTCTCCCCGGTACCAGACTCCTAGATACGTGATGCTGTATAGCCCTACTTTCAATCCTGCGGGTCTCTGCGTACCCGCCCCCTGGCTGGAGAGCGCCGTTCCCGACGACGCCCAAAGCCCTGCGGTAGCCGCCAATGAGGCGCCTACAAAGTCCCGCCGATTGATTCCCTTATTCTCCATAGAAGCTCGCCCTCCCGTCAGAATTAGAAACAGCGACCTGATACAACGAATCCGGAGACTTCTTCTTATATCATCGACCGCCTGTTAGCATAGCCCGGAGTCCCCCGGAATTCAATGCCCCAGGTTAGGGTGGATTGACAGGAGGGCTTTGCGGGGGCATGATGTTCAGCCCGAAGGCAACGCTTCGGATGGACCGTGTCAGGGCGGCGCGCCGCCTCGGCCGTGCGTCAGCACGTGGCGAGGCGTATCCTTGCGGCCCAGAGGGCCGCCGCTAAAAGCGAGGAGGGAATCAGAACCCATGAAGATCGGCCGGCCGTCTTATCTCTTGTTTGCCCTTGTTTTTTCGAGCCTCTGTGTTGCTCAATCCCCCACCCCGCTGAAGAAACACCTCCTCGTACTCGGGGAAGAGAAGGGTTATCGCCACGAGTCCGTCTCGCATGCCATGGCCACCATCGAGCGGCTGGGTGAGGAGACGGGTTTATGGGAAACTACGATCCGCACCGACACCGAAGCGCTGACCAAGAAGAAGCTGGAATACAACGCCAAGAACCTGAATGATTTCGACGCCGTGCTCTTCTACACCGGCGGCAGCCTCGAGATGGATGCGCAGCAGAAGGCGGACCTTCTTTCCTTCGTCCATGACGACGGCAAGGGTTTTATTGGCGTGCACAGCGCCGCCATCACCTTCACCGGTTGGCCCGAATTTGGCGAGATGCTTGGAGGCTACTTTGACGAGCATCCCTGGGGAACTTTCAATGCGCCTATTCTTGTGGAAGATCCCGATTTTCCTGGAATGCAACAGTGGCCGCGGTCGTTCGTTTTGAGGGACGAGATCTACCAGATCAGGAACTACTCCCGCGACAAAGTTCGAGTGCTGATGCGTCTCGATGCGGGCCGCCTCGACCTGTCGAATCCCAGGGTCCATCGCACCGACCGCGATTTCGCCGTCGCCTGGGCGAAGATGTATGGGCATGGGAGGGTCTTTTATTCCACCCTGGGTCATCCCAAGGAAAACTGGGACAATCCTAACCTGCAGAAGATGTATACCGAGGCGATCAAGTGGGCAACAGGGCTGGTCAACGCCGAGGTGATGCCGCGGCCGCTGCCGGGTAGCTAAAGCCCAAGGCCGCGTTGAAGAAGACATAAAGCAGGAAGTGGAATTCGCCCCTGAACTGGCGGGCGAAGAATAGCTCACTCCATGTGGTCCCAGAACTCCTCGCTCAGGTATTTCCCTCCGCCATCACAGAGAATCGTGACCACAGTCCCAGGGCGCCCTTCCGCAGCGAGCTCGCCGGCGATGCGCAGCGCCGCCGCCACGTTCGCGCCGGAGGAGACTCCGACCAGCAGGCCTTCTTCCCTGGCGAGCCTGCGGGACATTTGCTGGGCTTCCTCGGTCTCGACAAAGAGGTTTCGGTCGGCTAGGCTCGGATCGTAAATGCCGGGTCGAACGACCGCGCCGTCCATATTCTTGGCTCCCTCGATCCCGTGAAAACTCGACGTGGGCTGGACAGACATGCACTGAACCTGCGGCAGTTCCCTCTTCAGACGGCGGCACACACCGGTAAACGTCCCGCTCGTGCCCAACGCCGCCACGAAGTGCGTTACGCCGCCTCCCGTCTGACTCAAGATTTCCGGGCCCGTAGTATTGAAATGGGCCTGCCAGTTTGCCGGATTGTTGTATTGGTCCGGGTAAAAGTAGAGGGACGGGCCGGCGCGATAGATCTCGCGGCAGCGCAGGATCGCCCCGTCCGACCCTGCGCCCGGGTCGGTCAACACCAGTTCGGCGCCGTACGCTAGAAGAGTGCGCTTTCGTTCCGGCGAGGCGTTGTGGGGGATGCAGATTTTGGCGCGGTAACCCTTGGCGGCCGCGATCATGGCGTAGGCGATCCCGGTGTTCCCGCTCGTCGCATCCAGAATGATGCGCCCTGGCGTCAGAGCGCCGCTCCGCTCGCCCTCCAGGATCATATTCAGGGCAGGACGATCCTTGACCGAGCCGCCGGGATTTAGGAACTCCGCCTTGGCGAACAGATGGACACCCTCGAACCCGGCACAGAGACGGTTCAGGCGAAGCAGCGGCGTCCTCCCGATTTGATCGAGAGGGGAACCCCCGGAGTTCCGAGCTACTCCGGGTGTGGCGAGTGCTGGACTCATTTTGGTGATCGCGGCCATTTCCGGCGGCGCCGGGCAAAGCACGACGTCAGCCCCAGAACTCGATGCTAGCTAATCTTGACGACACTGTCAAGATTGGGCTGCCTTTGCTCCTGGGCTATTGAACTCTGAGTTTAGAAGGCGTGAAAAACCAACCACCTGTCATC
>Ga0181535_10002217_pt1 | contig 24114 bp, 22 predicted proteins | sample PEATcosm2014_Bin_44_FD_119774 | JGI IMG/M metagenome (GOLD analysis project Ga0181535, IMG submission 119774) | Peatland microbial communities from MTU Mesocosm Facility, Houghton, MI, USA - PEATcosm2014_Bin17_30_metaG | ecosystem: Environmental > Terrestrial > Soil > Wetlands > Peat | place...
ATCGCGGAGTGGTATTACAACGCCCATATCTGGCACGGTCTTTATGGCATGATTGGCGGCACCGAGATCGCACATCCCGGCTACAACACCGACCGCGGTCCGGTTTATGTAGCCACGGTGCGGGCGCACATCGACTTCTGAATAGGTTGCTGGCGGGCTTTAGGCGGTGATCCCCGAAATTCCGAGATAAGCTTTCATCATGGCCGGACGCAGGGTCTTGTAATCTTTCCGTCGAGGTGGGTTGATCGATGCGAAGTCAGAAATGCCAGCGGCGCGTGAGCGAGAACTCCGTTGCCTGGAGGAACGCGGCGTTCTGGATCTGTGCAGCGGTGGTGGCTCTGGTTTCTCTTCTCCCGTGCAGAGCGCGGAGCGCCGAGCCGCCGAATCGCAGTCGCACGATTCAGGTTGCGTCGATGGGAGACGGAAACGACGCCGCGGCCCTGCGCCAGAACATCGTCGATCGGCTGAACAGGAGCCCAAACCTTCATGTGGTGGTTGACCCGTCGGCAGCGGATTTGGTTTTGCGCGGAAGCTCAACCGTGTGGCCAACGGGCACCATCTCACTGAGCCTCCATTCGAAAAGCGCGAGCCAAACGATCTATCAAGGTTATCTTTCCGTGGAACTCGCGGATAGGTCCGGGCAGATTGTGTGGTCCTATCTGGTGACGCCCAGCCGTTTTCGCACGGCCAGTATTACCGACGACCTGGCTGACCAATTGGTCGTGCATCTATTAGAAGCGATCCGTGGAGGCGCGACCGGCTCCAGTGCTGGCGCGACGACGTCCCCGGGCACTCAGGTGGCATTGCACGCGGCAGGAAGCACACTCGCAGCACCTCTGTATCGGATGTGGTTTCAATCCGCAGGCATGTCGGTTCGATACGATGCCATCGGCTCGGAGGCGGGCATTGAAGAGTTGGCCGAGGGCAAAGTGGACCTCGCGGGGTCCGATGTGCCGCTTAACGGCCAGAACGCTCCCGCGGGCTTGCGCGCGCTCCAGTTCCCGACCGTTTTGGGCGGAGTGGTGCCCATTTACAACCTTCCGGCGCTTGGCCAAACCTTGAAGTTGACGCCGCAGGTGCTGGCCGGCATTTACTCCGGCGCTATCGTCAAGTGGAATGATCCCCGGATCCTCGCATCCAATCGCGGAGCGCGCCTGCCCGACTCGAAGATTGTGGTCATCCACCGATCGGACGGCAGCGGGACAACCTATGTGTGGACCAGTTTTCTGTCATTGGCCAGCGCGGATTGGAAGGCCTCGGTTGGAGCTGGAACCGATGTGGCATGGCCGGTCGGGAACGGCGTAGCGGGCAACGACGGCGTATCTGAGCAGGTGGAGAAAACCCCCAATGCCATCGGCTACGTGGAACTGATTTATGCCGTCCAGCATGAATTGAATTACGCCGCCGTGCTCAACCCCGCAGGCGAGTTCATCCGAGCAGATTTGGCGAGCATCACCGCCGCCGCTACAGGTGCGGCTGTCAAAAGCGGTCAAGACTTTCGGTTCTCAATCCTGAATGCGCCAGGTAGGGAAGCCTATCCCATTGCCACATTCACCTGGCTTCTAGTGCCAGAGCAGGGGATGAGCAAGGAAAAGAGATCGGCCATCACGAGTTTGCTCAACTGGGCATTGACCACCGGACAAAAGCAATGCGCCGCGCTGGGTTATGCGCCGCTTCCTCGCGAGGTAGTGGCCAGCGAATTAAGCGCGGTGAATGCGTGGAAGAGCAGGGAATAGGAATCAGGCGCGCACAACCTCGTTCAGCCGAAATGCAGGGATGATTTTCTCGCTCAGAACCTTTAGCCGGCTTTCCAGCATCCTGGCGGATTCGGGTGTTGGCGGGGCATTCACGGGAATTACGTTCTCCGACGAGCGCCCCTTCCTCGCCAGCTTTACCCACTCCGATATCTCGTCTATGTACCGCTCAAGCGCCTGCGAAGGAGTCGTGCATGTGTCAATTACGAGATAAGCGGAGGGCAGATCGCCGACCACCACCCATAACCACTCATCTACGTCGGCCCGGGACGGCTCAATCCGGATGAGGAAGACACCAACGATTCTTCCATAGCCGTCTCCAAAAAAGGCTTCCCGAACCGACAGGCACCACGAAAACCTTGAAATGTATTGTTGAGCTTTAGAAGCCATTTCCTGCAAGAACCGGGTATCTTCCGCGTTGTCGCCAAAGACCTGGTCGATTGGTATGACGCCGCTAAAAGGTAACTCTGTGCTTCTCTGTGACATGATTCGTCCCACCCCAAGGATCTAGCAGAGGCCCAGTGACGAGAACTGGAGATAGCAAGGACGAGAAGCGACTGGCTCAGTTGGCCGGAAGAGATTGCTGCTGCGCTTGCGGTTTATCGGACAAATTGACAATAACTTCCCCGGGCTTGGCGTAGTGGAGCTTCTCTCGCGCTTCGCGCTCAATAGCATCCGGGTCCGAATTCAGATGATCGATGTGCTGGCGCATCTGCGCATTCTCCTGCTGCAGATCCTTGATCTCCTGCTGCAAGGCGCGGTCTTCGGCGCGCTTCTGCTGCCACACTGAAAGGCCGTGGTTGCCGTAGACGACGTGCCACGTAACGAGCAGGGCCAGCACGATCGCAATGACGGTGCCTGTTTGCCGCCAAATGCGTTGGGTCAAATCAAGCGCCCACGCGCGCAGCGAGACGCGCTTCATCGTGGCTGTTTTCTTCTTTTCTTGCACAATCTCTTCCGGCATCGAATCCCCAACCGCGTTCAAAGGCGGGTTCTAGTTCAGCACAAACTTTTCGGCCGCCGACCTGAGAGCCCTGGTGTCCTGCTCGTTGCGCGCTTCAGTGTAGGCGCGAACGACTGGTTCTGTGCCCGAAAGGCGGTAGCAAACCCACGAGCCATCGTCCAGAATCAGCTTGAGCCCGTCTGTCCTGACGACGGAGACGACTTTACGCCCGCTCAGTTCCTTCGGATCAGCCTTCAACTTCTCAGTGAACGCGGCTTTCTGCTCCGCGGTCAAGTGGAAGTTCTCTCGAACCGGGTAATAGGAACCAACCTTGGCAAAAAGAGCCTTCAATTGCACGCCGAGGCTGGTGCCGCGGGTCGCGACCATCTCCGCAACGAGCAGGCCGGCAATGATGCCGTCTTTCTCGGGAACATGGCCGCGGATGGTCAGGCCGGCGGATTCTTCGCCACCGATGGCGATCTTGTCCTGATCGATGAGCGCGCCGATGTATTTGAAGCCGACCGGCGTTTCGTAGAGTGGAACTTTGTAGTATTCTGCGAGCGCATTGATCAGGTTGGTGGTGGCGACGCTCTTGGCTACGCCATTCTTCCAGCCGCGCGTCTCGACAAGATAGTCAAAGAGCAGCGCAATGACGTAGTTGGGCTGGATGAACGTGCCGTCGCCATCGACGATGCCGAAACGGTCGGCGTCGCCGTCGGTCGCGATGGCCAGTGCGGCGCCAATCTCCTTCATTTTCTTTTTTGCATCGCCGAGCAGCTCGTCGGAGGGCTCCGGTGCGTGGCCGCCGAAGAGCACATCACGGTAGTCGTGGACGGTTTCGACGGTGACACCGGCCTGGCGGAGCAGATGGCAAGGATATCCGCGGCCAGCGCCCCAAAATGGATCGTAGACCACCTTGATGCCTGACTTGGCGATCGCTTTCAGATCGACGAGCTCAGCGAGCCGATTCAAAAAGGCCGGCTTAACGTCAACGGTTTCGAACTTGTCCGTCGCCTGGAGCGGGCTGGGTACATCGTGTCCGCCGCCGCTCGCGACCTTGTCGATCGCAGCTTCAATCTGTTTCGTGGCTTCTGGCAGCGCCGGCGCGCCGTCGGGTGTGGAGTACTTGATGCCGTTGTATTCCGGCGGATTGTGCGAGGCGGTGAAGTTGATGGAGCCTGAAGTCTTGAGCGTGCGCACGGCGTAGGCAATGGCCGGGGTTGGGGCGGCTTCAGGAATCACAATCGGCGTGACGCCAGCGCCAGAGAGCACACGCGCCGCTTCGGCCACAAAGCTCTCGCCAAGAAAGCGCGGATCGCGGCCGACAAGAACGCGATGCGGGGCAGGGAGGGTTTTGACGTAAGCGGCGATTCCCGCAACCGCCAGCCTGATATTGGCCACCGTAAACTCGTCGGCCACAATCGCTCGCCATCCCGAGGTGCCAAATTTGATTGCTGTGCTCATTCTTGTCTCCACGTGCGGCAGGTTTGAGCCGCAAAGTTCATACTTTAACACCGGGACGAGGACGGCAAGCGAACAGAGAAAGCACGGCAGTGTGAAAAATGCCGAGCGGAAATTGGGCCACGCCGTCTGTGTGAATAGAAGACGCGCCGGGAACAATCAAGAACTGAAAGCCACGGTGTTCTTCAGAACAATTCTGAGGGGGGAAGCCATGGAATGGATGAGAATCATCAGGGGGAGTGGTGTGTCTCCTGCGGCCATCGCGGTTGCATGCATGGTTGCATTTTCAGCGGCAGGCATAAGAGCGCAAACGGGCGCGGATGATGCGAAATCGAATGACGTGAAGGTTGCAGCGATGCCGGCGTCAACCGTTCCGGAAACGGTTCGAACGTTTTTCCTGACCAATGCCTCCGGGCAAACCGACTTCAACGACATTCAAACCGATCTGCGCAATGTAATTCCGAAGGCGAAGATCTATGGCATTCAAACGCAGGACGCCATTACGATCCGGGCCACGGCCGAAGACATGGAGACCGCGCAACAGCTGATTGCCGATCTCGACCAACCGCGAAAGGTCTATCGCCTGACTTACACAATCACAGATATGGACGGTGGCAAGAGTGTGGGGTCGCAGCAATTCACTTTGCTGGTTACGTCGGGAGAAAAGTCGACATTCAAGCAGGGCAGCCGCGTGCCTATTATGACCGGGACGATTGCCGGCCAGCCTGAAGGCACGCAAATGCAGTATCAGGACATCGGATTGAGCATCAATGCCCTAGTGACCGGATCGCCGGAGGCGCTCAATCTGCATACGAAGATCGAGCAATCGAGCCTTGCGGAAGACAAATCCACTGCCGCCACGAAGGATCCGGTTGTTGGTCAGACCGTTTTCGATGAATCATCGCAGCTGTCACAAAGCAAGTCGCTGATTCTTGGAAAGCTCGATCTTCCGGGAACTTCGCGCAGCCGCGAGATTGCCGTGATGGCGGAACCGGTGCGATAGACGCTGCGAAGAATCTGTATGGGTGCTGCCGAAGCGGAGCCGGGCCGTCTCCGCGTTTCGTTTCGGCAAGCTTTTCCGGAATCGAGGTTCGACGATTGCTTTGGAGGAGGCGACTGCCGCGCCTTGCAGGGTCCGGCGTAGAGTGGAGGCAGGCCTATTCAATCAGGAGGGCAAATGATCGAGGCCGCGACGACCGCCCGCATCGTGATGACCACTTTGGCGAGCCCCGAGGAAGCCACTCGCGTTGGCCGGACGCTCGTCGAGGAGCGCCTGGCTGCCTGCGCCACGCTCTTTCCTGCGGTTGACTCGATCTATCGCTGGCAGGGGAAGATTGAATCGTCAACCGAGACGGTGCTTCTGCTTAAGACGGGCGTCGACCAATTGCCCGCTCTGGAGACGCGGATCCAGGAGCTTCATAGTTATGAAACCCCTGAGTTTTTGGCTTTTGAGGTTGAGGCCGGCAGCCATTCCTACCTTCAATGGCTAAGCGCGAATCTGGACTCTTCACGGAGTACCAAAGTGTAAACGAACGTCATAGGCGCAATGCAACCCTCTGTTATCCTTGTTGGGGTTTGTCCTCATGCGCTGGCTCTTGATCGTCTTTCTCGTTTCGCTCGGAGCCCTGCTGGTTGCGGCCGCGGGAGCAGCCCGCCACGTCTGGAGGCATCGAGCGAAACCTGGGAACCGGCCATCCGCTGCTGTTGAGCCGGCGGAAGAGCCGGACTTCGAACTGAAACGCTGATCATTTTGTGACGCGGTAAATTGACCGGCGGTCTCGCCGGAAATCGTCATTAGACGTGTGTCATACACTAGAGCCTGCTATTGACTTTCCCACGCAACGCCACCCGCGCGAGAGTCAATAACAGGCTCTAGAGATTGCCGCAAGCTTGAAAAAGAACGATTAGAGAATTGTTGCCGAAAGGACCTCCCCTGACGTGAGCACCAAGACCCCCGATCTCACAAGCGCGAAAGCTCCAGTTGAAATCTCCATCGCACACAGCCCCGATTCCGACGATGCCTTTATGTTTTATGGGTTGGCGACGCAGAAAATTCGTGTGCCCGGCTACCGTTTTAGCCACACGCTCAGCGACATTGAGACGCTCAACCGCCGCGCGCGCGAAGAAGCCTTCTACGACATCACGGCCGTTAGTTTTCATGCCTATCCGTATTTGCAGCAGAATTACGCGCTGATGGGATGCGGCGGCAGCGTGGGCGAGGGATACGGGCCCATGGTGGTTTCCAATCGCATGCTCGACGTGAACGAATTGAGCCGCATTCAGGTCGCAGTTCCGGGCGTGCTGACCACCGCCTACCTCGCGCTCAAAATCCTGAATCCGGATATCAAGACGGTTACCGTTCCGTTTGACCGAATCATTCCCGGTATTCTGGCCGGCAAATACGAAGCCGGGCTGATTATTCATGAAGGGCAGCTTACGTATTCCACGAGCGGTCTTTTCAGGGTGATTGATCTCGGAGCCTGGTGGCGCGAAACCACAGGCATGGTGCTGCCGCTGGGCGGCAACGCGATTCGCCGCTCACTGGGGGCCAAGGCGCACAAGGTCCTCTCCAAGGCGCTGCGCGACTCGATCCGGTATGCCCTGGAGCATCGCGAGCAAGCGCTCGAGTATGCCATGCAGTTCGCGCGCGATCTGGATACCACGATGACCAGCCAGTTTGTGAGCATGTATGTAAACGAGCGCACGCTTGACTACGGCGCCGACGGCCGCGAAGCAATCCGCAAACTGCTTGCGATGGGCCATGAGCGCGGCATCATCCCGATGGCTCCGCAAGTGGACTTTGTGGATTAGCGTGAGCTTGAGAGGGATGCGAAACCGATGCCGTGCAAGTGGCTGGCCGGCGCGCTCGTTGTGGAAACAGTACTCACGGGGTCGCAAATCCGCACAAAGGTCATTCTTGCGGGCCAATCATTGCTTGCTTCGTTTCTAAATGTTTTCTAATTTCCGCCGATGCTTCTAACAGGAGCATTGCCAGATGACCTCGCATGAATCACCCGCGCTTCTTCTGGCGTCGCCCGATCCGGTTCTTCTTAACGTTGTTGAACCGCAGCTTCGTGCGGCCGGTGTGCGCGTCGAAGTTGTTCTCTCCGCGGAGGCGGCGCTTGCATTTCTTGTCGGGGGAAATCCGCCCGCGCTGTTGTTGCTGGATGCGAAGCTGCCCGACATGCCGATGGGCCAGCTGCTGGCAGCGGCAAGAGCGATTGGCGACGGCCCACGCTTTCCTATTGTGCTGATTGCAGACACCGTGACTCAGGAATGGATCGATCGCCTCGCCGATGGCGTGATCGATGAACTGATCCTGCGGCAGACTGAGGGAGCATACTGGCAGCTTCGGATCGATCTGCTACTTCGTAACCAGCGCATGGCTCTCGAGCTGGAGACATTGCGTGAGGCTGCGATTCGCAATGCTCAATTCGACCGCCTCACCGGCGTATACAATCGCGAGACAATGCTCTCGATGCTGTTCCGGGAGACCGACCGAGCGCAGCGCATGAATAGTTCCTTATGCCTGGTCCTGTTCGATATTGACGATTTCGGGCACTGGAACTCGCGTCTGGGTGTGGACGCGTGCGATGAACTCCTGTGCCAGGTGGCGAGCCGCACCGGGGCGCTCTTGCGCAGTTACGATCTGCTGGGGCGGCCGGGTATGGATGAGTTTTTGATGGCATTACCGGCGTGCAGCCTGGCTAGCGCCATGATTCTAGCCGAGCGTCTCCGCGTCGACGCTTTTTCGGTGCCGTTCCGAGTGGCGGGCGAGGCCATCCGTCTTTCGGCGTGCTTTGGGATCGCCAACAGTCGCGGCAGATCACCTGTGGTGGTTTTGCGCGAGGCTGAAAAGGCTTTGGAATGGGCGAAGGCCGCAGGGCCGGAGTCCATTCAATGCTTCGGATGTTCACAGGAACCCGCGCCGTCGCCGGTAAAATTTCTCTCCGCCAGTTCAGGCGACGAATTGTTGGCGTGGTAGCGGGAGTCTTTCTCCGGGCCCTCCCGTTTTCGCTGTTGCAGAGCGCGGCGGACGAAAACGGGTGGGAAACTCCGGGCGGGAAACTAGCTGATCGTAGCGACTTCCGATTGGAGGAATTCCTGAAAGACATCATTGGATAGCAAACGCCCGCGCGAAGTGAGGCGAACGTGCGCATCGTCGGCAACCAGGAGGCCATCGTCGATGAGCCGCTCGACCGTTCGCAACGCCGACGCGAGCATTTCAGTGCCGAATTCCTGTGTGAGCGCGGCAATGTTCACGCCTTCGTTCATGCGCAGCCCGAGGAACCACGCTTCCTCAAATTGCTGTTCCGGTGAGATGCGCGTTATCTCGGGTGTTGAGGGGCCTGCGAGATATTCCTTCAGATCGTCGGTGGTCGTGAAGCGGAGGACGCCGGCATTTCGTGTTTGGTCTCTGGCACCATTCCAAAGGGCTGCTGCATGCAACGCCATGGAGGAAGCATCCAGGCCGACTCCCAGATAGGGTCGACGCTGCCAGTAGCGCAGGTTATGCTTCGACCGGAATCCGGGCCGCGAGAAGTTCGAGATTTCATACTGAGCGAGACCGGCAGCTTCAAGCCGCTCAATGGCGCGCTCATACATGCGAGCAATTGCATCGTCAGCCGGTACCAAATCCGCTCGATAGCGCACGCCGCCTTTGAGCATCTCTCGCCCCAGCCGCGAATCCTCATCGACCTCAAGCATGTAAACGCTGGCGTGGGGCACTCCTGAGTCGATCAACGCCTCGAGTGACTCTTCCCAGGAGGCGAGCGTCTGTCCGGGAAGGCCAGCGATCAAATCGACGTTGAGGTTCGTGATTCCCACCGCGCGCAACCGCCGCAGATCTGCCTCGATCATTGCGCGGCTATGCAGACGGCCGCTTGCGTGCGCTTCGGTATCAACGAAGGACTGCACGCCAAGGCTCACGCGGTTCACCCCAGCGGCCGCCATCGCTTCCAAGGTTGAGTCGGCTATTTGGCTCGGCGCGCACTCCATGGTGATCTCCGCATCGGCGTCGAGATCGAATTCTGCCCGGATCGAGTCGAAGAGCTTCACGAGGAGATCGGGCGCCAGCAGGCTGGGTGTTCCGCCGCCGAGATAGACCGTGTCCACGCTTCGAGGGAGCTCCGCTCGCTTACTTTTGGACCAGGTTCTTGCTCCGCAAAGGTCTTCGATCAGACGATCGATGTAGCGATCGTGGTCAGCTGCGGGATAAACGCCCGAAGCAAAGTTGCAGTAGGTACACTTCGACCGGCAAAAAGGGATCGAAACGTAAATCCCAAGCGCGTTGTCGGAGTGACCGGTCATGAAAAGATTGTTTCACGAGGACTTCGTCATCCGGCCCCGGAAAACTCAACCGGGGCTCATGCAATCATGAATAGAAGGAGATCCGGATTTGAAAGCCTGGCCTGTTGTTGCCATTCTCGTTATCCAGGCCATCCTTTTTCTTGGGCATTGGTTCGTTTACTCCACCTTCATCGCCTTTTTTCCAGATTTGGCTCCCACGGCGGCTGCCGATCTGCGCATGGCGATGCTCATCCTGGCTTTCAGCTTCGTTGTTGCCTCGCTGCTCTCGTTCCGCTATTCCAACCCTGCTGTTCGAATCATCTATTGGGCCGCGGCTGTCTGGCTCGGATTCCTTAATTTCTTCTTCTGGGGGTCGATCGGCTTGCGGCTATTGTGGCTGGCAATCAGGTTTTCGCATCTGGCCGGGAATCCCGAAGCTTTGCGCGAGCCGCTGGCGGCCGCGATCTATCTGCTTGCGGCTCTCACGGGAATTTACGGCATCATCAACGCCCGCATCATTCGCATCCGGCGCGTACCAATCAAGATGCCCGATCTTCCAGCATCGTGGCGCGGTCGCAGAGCTGTTCTGATGAGCGATCTGCATCTGGGACCCATCAACGGCGTTCAATTTTGCCGGCGTGTTGTCGCGGCGGCCACGCGGCTTCAACCCGACGTTGTATTGATTCCCGGCGATCTTTTTGACGGTACGAAGGGCGATCTCGATCAATTGATCGCACCCTTCCACGCGCTCAAGCCCCCGCTCGGGATCTTTTTCTCGACGGGCAATCACGAGGAATTCACTTCGCCGAAGCAGTACATCGACGCCATTCGGCGGGCAGGCATTCGCGTACTGGCCAACGAACAGGTTGCGGTCGATGGTCTCAGGATCGCAGGCGTCCTTTATCATGACTCGTCGTCGCCGCTGCATATGAAAGCAGCACTCGACAGCATGGGCGCAGCGGGAGCTCAAGCCAATGGCGCACTTCCGGGCATTCTACTGAACCATGCACCGGCGCGCCTGCCAATTGTGGAGCAGGCCGGTTTCAGCCTGCAGCTCTCCGGCCACACGCACGGCGGGCAGTTTCTGCCTTTTACCTGGATCACGCGCCGCGTCTACGGGCGTTTCACAAGCGGCTTGCACAGCTTTGGATCGCTGGCGGTCTACACTTCGACCGGGGCTGGAACCTGGGGCCCTCCGATGCGCGTGGGCACGCGGCCGGAGATCATTTTGCTCGAATTTTCTTAGTGGCTCGTGGTTTGCGGGAATGCTATTCGGCGAATTTGGAGAATTCTTTCTTGAGCAGCGAATCGTCAGCGCATGGGCAGCCAGTGATTCGAACGCATCTTGGCGGGTTCAATCTGCTCATGAGCCCGCGTCTCAACAAGGGAACGGCGTTCACTGAGGCGGAACGCGACACGTTCGCTCTGCACGGTTTGCTGCCGCCTCACATAGGAACCCTCGAAAACCAGCGCGAGCGACGCAAGCGGGTGCTCGACAGGCACCCTACCGCGTTCGACAAGTACGCCTACATGCGCGACCTGCAGGACAACAACGAGACGCTTTTCTATTCGCTTATCGCCAACAACATTGAGGAAATGTTGCCGATCGTCTACACGCCCGCCGTGGGCGAGGGCTGCCAGCGCTTTTCCGAGATCTGGCGTAAGCCGCGCGGTCTCTTTCTCAGTTATCCCAACAAAGATCGAATGGAACAGATTTTTTCAAGTTCGCATTTCGATCCAATTCGCTGCATTGTGGTGAGCGACGGCGAACGGATACTCGGGCTCGGCGATCAGGGCGCCGGTGGCATGGGCATTCCGATCGGCAAGATGGCGCTCTATACCGCATTGGGCGGGATTCCGCCTGAGCATTGCCTGCCTGTGCTGCTCGATGTCGGGACTGACAACGAGGCGAGGCTCAATGACCCTGTTTACATTGGCTGGGAACATAAGCGCGTTCGCGGGCAGGAGTACGACGATTTTATCGAAGCGTTCGTGACCGCCGTTGAGCGCCGCTGGCCGCACGTTTTATTGCAATGGGAGGATTTTGCCGGCGCGAATGCGGCGCGGCTGCTGGAGCGCTATCGCGATCGGCTCTGCACCTTCAACGACGACATTCAGGGAACCGCGGCCGTAACGACCGCCACGCTGCTCGCGGCAGTGAGCGCGACGGGTATTCCACTGCACGAACATAGGATCGCCATGTTCGGGACAGGATCGGCAGGCGCCGGAATCCTCGATCTACTGATTGCCGCGATGAAAGAAGAAGGCCTGAGCGACGAGCAGGCGCGCCGGCGAATATACGCTTTCAACCATCTTGGCCTTCTCATCGAGGGTTGCGAAGGCATCCGGCCGGCTCAGCAACCATTCGTGCGCAAGCGCGGTGACGTTGCCGGGTGGAAGCTATCGGCGGCGGGAACGGGTGCGATTTCGCTGCTCGATGTCGTGCGGAACGCTGGCATCACAGTTCTGGCGGGCGTGAGCGCTCAGGCCGGAGCCTTCACCGAAGAGATAGTGCGCGAGATGGCGCGCCACACCCCGCGCCCAGTCATCTTTCCGCTGTCGAATCCCACTTCGCAAAGCGAGGCTGCGCCTGCCGATCTGCTGCAATGGACGGAAGGCCGCGCAATCGTCGGCACGGGAAGTCCCTTTGCGCCGGTCGAAGTCGACGGCAAACTTGTCCACATCGCGCAGGTTAACAATTCCTACATCTTCCCCGGTCTCTCGCTCGGCATCCTCGTCAGCCGCGCACGGCGTGTGACCGATGGCATGATCATGGCCGCCGCCAAAGCGCTGGCTTCGCTTTCTCCGGCGCGCGCAGACAAGAGTGCGCCGCTTCTGCCGCCGATTGCGGACTCCCGCAAAACGAGCGCGGCGGTGGCTGCTGCTGTGGGCCGGCAAGCGATGGCGCAAGGGGTCGCCGACGCCTGCGACGAAGCGGATTTCGCTGAGAGGATTCGCGCTTACGTGTGGGAGCCGGAATACCAGCCGTATGAGCGCATCATGATTTCTCGCTAGGGTGGCTATTCCTCGGCCGGCACTTCTTCCAGCAGCCGCTTCCACGTCTTCTGATTTTTGCGGAAACTCTTTTTCAGATCCTCGAGAATCCGCTCGAAGTCCGCGTTGGTGCGCAGGTTATTCCAAGCGGGATTCTTCTGAAACCAGGGGTAGTTTTCGTTGCCGAGATAGATGGCGCGGCGCAGCCAGTGGAGAGCCTCGCTGGAATCGCCATCGACGGCAAAATAGGTGGCGAGCCGGTAAGCCATTTCGCTGTCGGCTTCGGCGGCAGCAAGAGTGTCGTCCTTGAGCAGAGCGACTCCGCGCTCTCGCGCATTCGCCTGCACGTAGCAGATTGCCAGCGTGGGAACGGCAATGCGCAGCGAGGAGTCGTCGGCGATCACGCCTTCAAGGGTCTCGATGGCCTTGTCGAGATTGCCCAGCCGCATCTGCTGATAGCCCGACGAAGTTCGGAGCAGCGGATGGCGTGGTTCCAGCGCCAGCCCCTTCTCCAACTCGTCCCCAGCCAACTCGATCTGATTCTGGTAATGGTACACGCGGGCGCGATGGTTGTAGAGAATTGCCGCGTTGGCTGGATTGAGCTTGAGCGCGCGACTGAATTCACTCAACGCCTCGTCGTACATGCCATCGCCGCGCAGCGCCTGGCCGGCTACCATATGAACGTTCCAGTCATTCGCGGCGCCTGCGAGCAAATTGGCAATCCCGTGCCGGGCAGACTCTTTTTCGCCGCGCGACAATAACATATATATGCGATAGAGATTGGTTTCGGTCGACGCAGGATCGAGCCTCAGCGCCTCGTCGAAGGCGCGGCGCGCGTGCATCACGTGGATCTGCCCACCAAAGCCGTGCCGCGCGTACTGCAGCTCCGCGATGCCCAAGCCGCTCCATCCAGGAGCGAATCCCGGATCGGCTTCGGTGACGCGCGTAAACAACTGATGAGCGCGATCGAGATCGGCAAGAGAACCGGTGCGGACCATAAAAGAGCTCAACAGAGCGCGGGCTTGCAGATACCTTTCGCTGACCAGCCCACGCAGCGAACCTTCACGGGAAAGTCCGCGCGCGGGCGCACGAGCCGCGTCGGCGGTTTGCCAGGTGCGCGAAGATTCGATTCCTTCCGCTGCCCCCATCCCCTGCAGCGTAGCGAACACTTCGTTTGAAATCTCAGACTGCACCGCGATCAGATCGAGCGAAGCGACGCGAATCGATCCTCCTGTGCGTACACTTTGCGATGCCACGTCGAGCAATTGCCAATTGAGATCGAATCCGTTTTCGGAGCGCACAAAGCTTCCGGCAAGCACAAATTTGACCAGCAGCTTCTGCCCCACCGCCAGCGGATCCATCTGTGCCCAGGGCTGCGCGCCCGCCAGCGGCATGAGAGCGCTTGAAGGCCGCACGACCAGCGAGGGAATTCGAGCCAGCCGAGCCGCAATCGCATCTGCGAGGGCGTATCCGTAAAGCGGCGCCGCTTCTGTTGCGCCCAGGTTGGCGAAGGGAAGCACAACCAGCGAGTTCTGCGTCTTTTGCTCTCCTGCCGACTCGCGAAATCGCTCGGCCAGCATGGAAAGCAAACCCGTGGTGCGTTTCTCCGCTTCAGGGCCAGTTGCCGGCAGGTTGGCTGCAGTGTCGCCGGGGATGATCCCTGTTTCGATGCGCAGCGCCTTCATGATCGTCCTGAGCCCCTCGCGAACCTCGGCCGCCGATGCAGTGCGCTCGCCGGGATTTTTTTCCAGGCAGGCTGCGATCACGCTCTTCAGCTCGATGGAGACGTCCGGGACGATCAGGCTCAAGTCGTCCGGCTCAAGAAACTGAATGGCGCGAATCGCTTGAAAGTCTTCGGCGTCGGCGCGGGCGAACGGGTGGCGGCCGCCAGCCAGCTCATAGAGAATCACGCCCAGCGCCCATACGTCCGATTGCATGCTTGAGTGTCCAGTGACAAATTGCTCTGGCGCCATATAGCGAATGGTTCCGCCGCGCGCTGTATGGGTTGGGACGGCGGCTTTGTCCTTGGCGAGGGCAGGCTTTGCGGGGTCGAATCGCGCGTCCTCGGGAGCAATCCTCCGGGCGAGGCCGAAATCCAGAATCTTCACGAGTCCGCCATCGGTCAGCATCACGTTTTGCGGCTTCAGATCGCGGTGGAAGATACCGAGCGCGTGCGCCGCCTGCAGTCCGTCGGCAATCTGAATTCCCACTGACACTACCAGCTGCAGACTCGCCGGCCCGCGGGCGATTAATTCGTCCAGCGGCTGGCCGGGCACAAATTGCATGGCGATATAAGCTTCGTCGCCGCTCTCGCCGACCTCGTAGATTGCACAGACGTTGGGATGCTCAATCGCCGAAGCCAGTCGTGCTTCGCGCAGCACCGTGGAACGCATCTGCTCTGCTGTGAGCAGTCCGGTGTGGAGCATTTTGAGCACAACGGGACGCTGCAACAGCGTGTCGTTGGCCGCGTACACCACGCCGCTGCCTCCGGCGCCGAGACGCCGCAGAATCTCGTAATGGGCAATCGTCTTGCGTTTCATCGCACATCTCAAGTCTAGCCGCCATTGCGTAAGGACTGTCTCAAGAAGAAGCGCTTCGCTGCGTCCTTGTCGATCTGTTAACGTCGAATTGACGATGAACGACGTAAGTAGATTCGAGGCACAACGCAGCTGGCGCCCAACGCGGAAGCACGTCTGGTCAACTCAATGTGTCGTCATGCTGGCATTCGCCTTTGTGTTTGCCGCACCGTCCTCTTTTCTCGTTGCTCAGCAAGGTGCAGCACAACCGCCGCAGCAGAGTCAGCAAAATGCACCCACAGTATCCGCTTCGGGAAGCCAAGCCACGCCTGCAGCGCAGCAGCCGGGAGCCGGCGCGCAACTCCGCACTGGAACGAGTAGTGGCCTCGATACCGATGCGCGCTTGCAGAATCTGCTCGCCGATCACCAATACCTTCGCATCCAGGCACAGCTCGATCAGCTACCGGCGGATAAGGCGCAGTTCTATCGCGGAATTCTCGCCAATCGATTCAACCAACCGGACGAGTCGGCCAAGCTCCTCGAGCCGCTGGTCGACTCTGTGACCGCGAGTGGCGACGCGGTTCGCGAAAAGCTGCTGCGCATGACACTTGCGGAAGACTACCTGCGCCTGGGTGACTGGACGAAGTCCGCGATGGCCTATCAGGCTCTCGACGATCGATTGCACTCCAAACTGAGCCCTGCCGAGCAAGACGATATTGAAATGCCGCTCAAGATGTTGCCACTCGCCAAGGACAACCCGCCTATCACGGTTGACCCCTGCGATCCCTTCCGGCTTCAGGTCAGCAACGATCCCCTGGGTCTTATCGACGTACCGGTTTTTATCGACGCGCGCTCCCACGGCTGGATGCTCGATCCGACGGCGCCTTTCAATTTGGTCTCGCGCTCGATTGCGCGAAATGTGGGCCTTCAGGTTTCACAGCGGTCTGCCACGATTCACACGCTAACGGGGCGTCCCATCGAAGTTCACTCAACGATCATTCCGCGGTTTACGATTGGCGGCCGCCTGACGCTGCACAATGTGACGGCATTCGTGTTCGAAGATGCGGACTATTCGTTTCCCGCGTCCGGCTATCGCGTTGAAGGTGTCCTCGGGTATCCCGCGCTGGCCGCGATGGGAAGGATCACGGTCTCAGATAACACGATCCAGGTAGATCCCGCGAAGGAGATCAATTCGCAGGCCGACCAGGATCGCCTTTCCACCGGCGCTCATTTCTACCTCGACGGCGATGAAATCATCGTCGCGCTTGGGCGGACACAGGACCCTGGCGCCGATTCAACTTTGCAAGCGGCAACAGCGGATAACCACGGCGGCATGAGTGAAGGCGATGACCGGATGTTCGCGATCGACGCGGGCGGCCAGCAGACTTATCTGACATCGCGCTGGTTCGACGAGCATGCGGCCGAGTTCAACGGGAAAAAGATGGAATCTCTATCGTTTCCAGGAATTGATTCCGGTCCGAGGTCAGCCTACGTAGCCGAGACCGTGCCCCTGGCGGTCGGCGATAAGACAATTGTCCTTCACTACATTCCGGTTCTCACGCAGCCCGCGGGCTCTGCCGCGCGCGACGACGTTTATGGAGTGATCGGCATCGACGGACTCGACCAGCTCAACAGTTACACGTTCGACTACCGAACCATGCGATTCACGGCGACGGGTGAGTAGCGGAGCAGGGAAAGACAAAAGACAGCAGAGATGGAGATTAATGGCTTGAAGCTACTTCTTCTCTTTCTCGAGCTTCGCCTGGCCGCGGCGGCCCAGCGTGAGAACGATGATTCCAAAGACCAGCAGCACCAATCCCCACCACAGATTGGCGTCGATCCCTGTGCTCTTTGCATACACGTCGATGTTGGAACGCGTAGACAGGCCGAATGCCGTCAGAATCGTTCCGATCAACGTGAACAGCATGCCCATTGAGATACGCGGATCGTAGAACATGGTTTTTCCTTCCCGCTCAAATGAGGATCAGATTCACTGCGATCGCCGCCACGAGGATCGCCGCAGCCATTGCCTCCGGGCGCTTCCACCATTTTGCGTTCGCCGGATCTCGCCGAACCAATGAGTGCACAAGTCCTTCAAGATCGTTTTCCGGCCGCGCCTTTGTGAAAACGCTGACAACTGCGGCAGTCAGCAAGCTCACGAGGAACGCAAGGGTCGCCGTGCTCAAGCCCAGTACCAATTCGCTCGAAGGATGGATCAACGCGGCAATCCAGCCGCCGTGGATGCCGGGTTGATCGCCACGAGGGAGCGCCAACCCGTGATGGAGAAGAGCCGCGGCCGCCCCGGCAGTCAATCCCGCAAATGCTCCGTGCCCGGTCGCGCGCTTCCAGAAAGCTGCCAGCAACAACACCGCAAACAACGGAGCGTTTACGATGGCGAAGACCAGGAGCATGGCGTCGAGAATACTGTCTAGTCGTATCGCGGCGGAGGCAGCGCCGAACGCAAGCAGCGCGCCCCCCACGGCCGCCCATCGGGCCACGGCAAGCAGTCGCTTATCAGCGGCATTTCTGGCCAGCAGCTGCTGGAAGATGTCGCAGGTGAATACAGTGCTGAATGAGGTTACGCTCGCCGCAACGCCGCTCATCAAACAGGCCAACAGAGCTGAAACTCCCAGCCCCAAAAGACCCGCCGGCAGAAACTCGAGGATCAGGTTCGGCGTAGCCATCGCGTAGTCGAGTTCCGCGTGGCCGTCAGCGGACCTGATCGGCTTTCCATCCGCGTCCGCTTTTGCGGGAACCAGGCCGATTCCTGCTTCCACGGCCGGCGGCACAACGGTGATTTCGTGGTATATGACGCCGTTGTCGTTGTGAATCACGATCGAGGTGTGCGGGGTGGGCAACGCTACGGCAATCAGTCCTGGGGCAACCACGATGAAGGGCACAAACAGGCGCACCGCGGCGGCGATGATCGGACTTCTCTGTGCCGACTCAACATTTTTTGCCGCCATGGCGGTCTGCAACAGCCTGAAGTCCGTGCACCATATGCCGCCTCCCACCACAAGGCCAACGGCCAGGACGAGCACAATGGCTCCGGCCCCCATGGGATGCGCGCCTGGCATTGGGGCGTGCAATGTTTCGACCGGAACCGCAGCCTTTAACCCGTTCCAGCCGCCGATTCTTTTCAGCCCCAGCAGCACTGCCGGCAGAAGCCCGGCGAGAGTGAGGCAAAACTGCATTGCCTGGTTGTACATCGCCGCGCCAAGTCCGCCGAGGAGAACATAGGCCAGCACCAATGCCAAAGGTAATCCCATCGCGAGAAGGAGGACTCCGGCTGGCGGCAGGTTGAATGTATTCGCAACTCGATCGAAGACATGGAGCGCGACGAAGATGCGCGCCAGAGCGTAGAGTGCAATCCCCGCGCCGAAGATCGACATCGCCGCAAAAAGAAATGCATTGAGCACGCGCGTCTTACGGTCGAAGCGGAGGCCAAGATACTCCGGAATTGAGCGAATCATTTTGTTGCCGGAATCGCCGGCCGAATTCGAGCCGTAGAAGACGGGCATGAGGTACAGGCCCGCGAAGAGCATTGCAGGAATTGAGCCAAGCGCGAAGAATCCAACGCTGGCCAATCCGTACCGTGCGCCAGCCGCGCCCATGCCGAGCACCTCCTGAGATCCGAGGCCGGCGCCCAGCATCGCCATGCCGCATAGCCAGCCAGGTAGAGTGCGCCCGGCCTGCATGAATTCTCTGCTTCCGGTCATCGCCGGCTTGAGCGAGAAGCCCGCGGCCAACATAAAAAAGGCGTAAATCAGCAGGATCAGTGAGTCAGGCGCGGCGAGACTAGGCACAAAAGTTCCTTCCATCATGATGGTACAGAATCCAGACGGCCCCGCTGATTGGCGTTGAACTCGGTATTGTGTCTCGGCGGTTCGACGTCCTTTGTAAGGCGCGCATGCAAAAAAGGCGGCAGGGATTAAGCCCTGCCGCCTTCCGATTTTCTGTCAACCATTCTTACTTCTGATTTGAAGCACTTGAGTGTTGGCCGAGCTCGATTCCAAATGGATCGCTTCCGAGCAGGACCGCGCGACTATCGCAGTGCCGCCTTTCGTTATTGCTCCTGGCCCGAGCCGGGCGCCGGAGCTGGAGCCGGCGTTGCCTGGGGAGCTCCGTCGGGTGGTGGTGCTTGCGGCCGGCGGAACTGCCCGTCTGGCCCACGGAACCGGTTGCTTGGGCCGTCCATGCCCGGGCCGCCCTCGTCTTGTCCCCACTGACCACGGCGATGCTCACCCATTCCTTCGTGTTGCATTCGATTCTGATGGATGGTCTGGAGCTGTTTCCACTGATCCGGCTTCAACTGCATCCGAATGTCGAGAAGGAAACGCGCATTTGCCTTCTCAAGATCCGCGCGCGCACTCACGATTTTGTCGATTTGCGCTTCGATCGCCGAGCGGTCCGGGGTGTCGGCCTTCATCAGCGGCCCCATTTCGAGCTCCGCCTTTTGCAACGTAGCTTGCATGTCAATCAGCTTCATGCGATGGTCCTGCATGATTCCATCCATTGCCTTGCGCTGATCGTCCGTCAGGTTTAATTGCTTCGCGACGTCGGGATTGTTCCAGAATTGGCCCATTCCAAACGAGCGCTCCATGGGAGGCCGATGCTGCCCGAACCCAGGACCCATGCCAGGGCCGCCCGGGCCTTGCGCATACGCCCAACCTCCAACCATCAAGACTCCCGCTACCGCCAAAACCAGTCTTACAATCTTCAACCGCTTCATCGATTTCTCCTCCCTTGTGTCCCAAGGGACCGTTTCTCGCCTTCTTGTGTGTTTCCGCTTGATGTTCTATGAATTCCTCAATTTGAACCGCTGCTTTCCATCATTTGCGCCAGCGGTTCCATGGCTGCCGGAACTTGACGAGAGACGTCGCTGTCTACGGTTGCCAGCAGGTCTTCATTTTCGTTGGCTGCGCGTTTCGCTGTAGCCGGCTGCCGCCTGGTTGCGACTGTGGCAGTGACAGGCTGTATGGCGGCCTTGGGCTTCAGCGCGGTGATTTGCTCTGCGGCTTTTCTTGCTGCAATTCGCGCCGCTTCTTGCCGTTGACCGCGCTCGTACACCGCGCCCGCCAGGCTACCCGCCGCAAGCAAGCATCCGAGAGCCCAGCCCGCCGCCAGGCGGAAAGTGCGCTGCGTCGTCTTTACCACCGTGCGCGGCTGACGATAGGCAGCGTTGCTCCAGGCATCCACGCTTGCCTTGAAGTGCTTCAACGCACCAGCCACGATTGGATCGTCGATCTCTCCCGAAAAGTTGCTTCTCCCGCTCATCGATTTCCTCTCAACTCCGCGCGCACTCTGCCAAGCGCTCGGGACAAGTGTGCTTTCACTGTGCCTTCGCTTAATCCCGTAGTCCGCGCGATTTCACTCAATTCCATTTCTTCCACGTAGCGCAGCAAGAACACCGTCCTCTGTCGCGTGCTTAGCTGTTCCACCGCCTCCCACACATGCGCCACCTGTTCCTGAGCCAAAATCTGCTGTTCCGCGCTTCGTTCACCGTTCGGCAACCAATCGCTTGCGTCGTCAACGCTCACCGCATTGGCCTGCGTTTGCCGCCAGAACTGCAAGCGCCTGTTGCGCCAGTGGTCCTTCTGCAAGTTGATCGCGATTCGCATCAGCCAGGTCATGGCGCTGGAATCGCCCCGAAAGTGTTTCCAGTTCCTGTGCGCTTTCAGGAAACATTCCTGGGTCATGGTCTCCGCCAAATCCACGTCCCTGAGCGATGCCAGGAGGAAACGAAAGATTTGCGGCCGATGGCTTTCGACAATGCTCGCAAAATCGCGCGCGGCGAGCTCCTCCGCGGCGCCCGCAGTCATCGGCTTAACGGCTGTCGCGGCTGCCATCGATTTGGTAGACGTCACCATGCGGCGCAAGTTTACAACCCCTCCTTCCATTTTCGCCCCAAGCCGCCCAAAGCCCAAAGGTGGAAACGCGGCGAAGGGGCGCAACCCCTTTGTTCCAGTCGATGGTTCTGAGGGATGGCTCCGGTGGTTTGCGCCGCCCCGGCGCAACTTCGCCGATCTGGATTGCGTTCCGGCGCGACAAGGCATTCTCGCTGCTGGAGGGTATAATTCGTTGCGGCAGAATCGGCAGTGCATGGCAAGCCAGCTAGTTAGGCCCGCGGTCTTATCGCCTAAAGTTTTGGAACGGCATTTTGGGGAGAAATGGATGATTTCCCGTCGAAGTTTTGTCAATGGACTGGCCGCGGGAGCTGCGACCACGGCTTTCGCGTCGACCGCGAAGAGTTACGCGCAGATCCTCGGCGCCAACGATCGGTTGAACATCGCCGTCAACGGCCTGAACGGTCGAGGTCACGCGCATCTCGCCTCGCTGGCCGCTAACAGCAATGCAGCGCGAGTGGCTTATATCTGCGATGTCGATTCCGGCATTCTCGATAAATTTGCGGCTGAAGCGGAGCAGAAGCTCGGGTATCGACCGAGAGCAGAGGCCGACTTCCGGCACGCCCTTGAAGCGAAAGAAGTCGATGCCATTTCGATTGCCACTCCCGACCACTGGCATACACCCATGGCTGTGCTCGGCCTCAAGGCAGGTAAGCACGTTTACGTGGAGAAGCCGTCGAGCCAGAATCCGCGCGAGGGCGAGTTGCTGATCGCCGCGCAGAAGAAATACGGGAAGCTCGTGCAGGTGGGCGATCAGCAGCGATCTTCCGACTACACCATCCGCATGATGGAGCAGATTCACAACGGCCTCATCGGCGATGCCTACATGGCCAAGTCGTGGTACGCCAATTCGCGCGGTTCCATGGGCGTGGGCAAGCCCGCTCCAGTGCCTTCCTCGCTCAACTGGGATTTGTGGCAGGGCCCGGCTCCGCGCAGCGAATACAAGGACAACATTCATCCGTACAACTGGCACTGGCTGCGCCGATACGGCACCGGCGAGACGCTCAATAATGGCACGCACGAAGTGGACATTTGCCGATGGGCTTTGCAGGCTGAGATTCCTCAAGCCGTGACCGCAAGCGGCGGACGCTACCAGTACAAAGACGACTGGCAGTTTCCGGACACGACGGTCACCAACTTCGAGTATCCGGGCAAGCTCATTTCGTGGGAGGGCCGGTCTTGCCAGGGCATGCGCCTTTACGATCGCGATCGTGGTTCGGTCATCATGGGGACTAAGGGCTCAGTAGTGATCGATCGCGCGGGATATGATGTGTTCGACTGGAAAGGCAAGCAGACCGATTCGTATCGCACCGGCCACCAGAGCTCAACCGGCGATCTGCTGAGTGCCGACTCGATGACCGACGCTCATTTCGCCAATTTCATCGCGGCCATTCGGGGCCAGCAGAAACTTAATTCGCCAGTGACGATTGCCAACGTCACCGTGACGATGCTGCTGCTCTCGAACATCGCCTGGTTCGTCGACAGGCTTTTGCGGATCGACAGCCAGACAGCGCACATCCTCGACGATCCTGAAGCCATGAAGTATTGGGCACGCACCTATGAGCCGGGATGGGAAGTAACAGTCTGAGCGGCAAGAGGCGATAGCTCCATCTTCAGGAGAGGGCCGAGGGGCAGCAAGGCCGGAAGATCTGCGTCAGGGAATCGTCTTTAATTTGTCAGCATCAAAATTTGTGGAGCGTGAACCGTGCCTTTATCTGTCTCTTCATTGCCTGCAGCTCAAGCTGGAACCATTACGTTGGGTGGGGATTTGACTGTCAACCGCATGGGTTACGGCGCCATGCGCATCACAGGCCCGGGTATCTGGGGGCCCCCAGACGATGTCGATGCTGCGCTGAACACGTTGCGCCGAGCCGCCGAACTCGGCATCAACTTCATTGATACTGCGGACTCCTATGGTCCGGATGTCTCTGAGGATCTGATCGCCAAGGCGCTCTATCCCTATCCTGCCGGACTTGTGATCGCGACCAAGGTCGGATGGACGCGCCACGGGCCCGGAGTCTGGCAGCACGATGCAACCCCTGCGCACATTCAGCAGGCCATCGAAGGTAGCCTCAAACGCCTGCGCCTGGAGCGCATTGACGTTTACCAGCTTCACGTTCCGGATCCAGCGGTTTCCTTCGATGCTTCGATGGAAACTCTCGCACAACTCAAAGAACAGGGAAAGATTCGCCACGTCGCTCTTTCGAATGTCACGCTCGAGCACATCAAGCGGGCGCAAAGGATTGTTCCCATTGTCAGCGTTCAGAATCGGTACAGCTTCTCGGATCGCGAGTGGGATTTTGTGGTCGATTATTGCGAGGCCAACGGAATTGCATTTCTGCCATGGGGACCGATGGCGCAAGGGCGCAAGGCCAATGACGTGGTGGAAAAGATTGCCGCGGCGAGAAGTGTTTCGACGGCTGTGCTTTCGCTGGCGTGGCTGCTGCGGCGCTCGCCGATCATTCTACCGATTCCGGGTACCGGCTCGGTGAAGCACCTTGAAGAGAATGTCAGCGCGGCCGGCTTACGACTAACTGACGCTGAGTTTGCGGAGCTTGCTGCGGTTGTTCCCAAACCTTATTGGTTGCGGGGATGAGGCCGGCGCGGGGGCAAGTAGTGAAAGCGAATCAAGTAGATATTGTCGCCGCGGCCGTGCTTGGCCACTTTCAGTAAATCCAAAACGCCGAGAAATCCCGACTCGCGCGCCAGCTCGGGCGTGATATCGGGCAGCCCGATCGTCTCGATCGAGTCCACTTCAATCTCGCCGCTTTCCATTCGATAGCGGCCTCCGACGCGTACATGCGGCCGTGTCCATATGCGCACGCTGCATGTGATTTCCCCGCGCCGAACCCCATCCCGAAGCCTTTTGGCGAACACCATGCAGTGAGTCTACTGTGGAGCGGGCTTGTCATCGTCGTGCAATGCCCGGACAACTCGCAAGGGCTCGAACAGCCCGCAGGCTGCGCCTGGACCGATGATTGTCTATCACCTGCTGATCGGGAGGATTTATTCTGGTTGGAGACACTTCATGCTGCTCGAATCTCTTCGCCAACAAGTCCTTCGCGCCAATCAAGAGATCGCTCGCCGCGGTCTTGCGCCGCATACCTTCGGAAATGCTAGCGGTGTTGACAGGTCCGGATCCCAGCCCCTCGTGGTGATCAAGCCGAGCGGCGTCGATTATGCGGCCTTAACCCCCGCCGACCTTGTGGTGACCGATCTCGATGGAAAGATTGTCGAAGGCTCGCTGCGCC